>Ga0307515_10007717_pt1 | contig 21188 bp, 25 predicted proteins | sample 17_EM_MG_FD_194513 | JGI IMG/M metagenome (GOLD analysis project Ga0307515, IMG submission 194513) | Populus trichocarpa ectomycorrhiza microbial communities from riparian zone in the Pacific Northwest, United States - 17_EM | ecosystem: Host-associated > Plants > Roots > Unclassified | place...
TTATACAATACAATATATATATATATATATATATATATATATATATATATAAAAGAGCCAAGTTAATAATTTGATGAACTTTGATTTAAATGTTATTATTTTTAGATTTTAATATTATTGGTATTTTGAGATTATTTTTAAACAATTCTAGAGTTTTCATGAACAAAATGAAGATTATTATTATTATTATTATTATAAAAAACCTAAAACTCCTTGTGAAATTATGGTGCATCTATTAAAAAATTACTATTTATTAAAATAATATAATGATAAATTTGTCCTTTCATGATAAAACTTTTGAACTATGCATAGGGGTAAATCGATCTTTTAACTAGTGTACAATTATCATTTTCAAATCATGTAGGGATATATTAGTATTTTTAATTTTTTTTCACAGTCAAACGACTTAATTACCCATAAAAAATAAATTAAACTTACATTTAGAGAGGAGCTTTTTAGTCTTTTCAAATTTTTAGCATTGTTAAGATTTAATTATCCTTAAAAGCAAAATCTACTAAACTATCTTACAAGAGCTTTTTAATCCTTTCATCATGTTTTTTTTTAATATTATTATTGTCAAGTTGATTTAGGGATTTTTTTTATATTTTACTAAATATTAAATATTATTAAAAAACTTAATAACTCATTGTAAACGCTAGTAAAGAGGTGGTGTATGCAATGCTTTTCAATAACCAAACATTGCTTTTCACAACATGATTTGAATTATCTCGATTGATCTTTGATGATGTAGAGACACATGTGATCAATAGGCCTCCGGTTTAGCGTCGGTAAATACTGGTCCTTATTGATTTGAAAAATTTCTTAATTAGGCTACAAAATCCAAAACCATTAATGTATTGATCTAAAGCATCTTATCTTATGCAATAAAATCGTTTTTATAAGAGAACATAATATTTTCTGTAAAATATGGACACCGATATTAGAAGGAAGGACTTTATTAAAGATTTATGATAGGATTGGAACCTAATTGAATAAAAGACAGATGGTTATGATATATTAGGGACTAATATGAGTTTGTCCAAACAAAACGAAGAAAAAAGTTGGTCCTAGTACCCTGAACTTGCTCCGAACCAAAACTCTTGCTCGTCCGCCATAAGCCAGAACCCTGCTAATACCCAGAAACCAGCAAAACACGCCCACACAGAAGCCCTAAACCTCACTCCATAAAACCAACTAATAGAGAAAAACGGACACTTAGTTTGTCTATTTGAACCATGTTACACAGTAAAACTTTTAACAAGAAAACCAGAGGTGGAAGAATTCAAAAGCTTGTAAGAGAAGTGTATTTGAGAGATGATATTTACTGTGGAGCTTTGTTTTGCAAATCTTGTGAAGATAAATCGAAAGCTCGGCTGACCGCTACTGCGTCTACTATTCTCATTCTTGACACTAATGTTGTTCTTAATCAGGTAATCTTTAAATGTATTTGTAGGGGTTTTAAGTGCTTGATTTTGCTTATAAATAATTTGAGCTTTAATCATTTTGTGGGTTTTTTTTCTAAGATTGATTTGCTTGAGAATCCGGCTGTAGAAGATGTGGTTTTGCTATCTGTGGTTTTACAAGAGGTGAAGAATAAAAATTCGGCTGTTTATGGAAGAATTAGGAATCTTATTGATAGTCCTGCTAGGAGATTCGTTGTTTTCTCTAATGAATTCCACAGGTAATTATTTGTTTTTTGCGGGTTTTGTTGGTTCTTTTTTCACTGTCATTTGATTTCCTAGCTCACTTTTGAGTGTGAATTGATGATGTTTTACTTGTTGGTTAGGGATACTTATGTGCAGATCATGGCAGGAGAAAGTCCGAATGATAGAAACGACAGAGGTTAGTTTGACCCTTTACTGTTGATAATTCTGGATCCTTCTTGATACAATGTGTTGTGTATTTGTCAGATTTTTATCATGTCATTGGGATTTTTTATGTTGCGGCATCTCTGCTATGTAGCTATGTGCTTTTTTTTGTTGTTGTTGTTGTTTGGCATGTGTTCCTAAATTTGTAAATTTGACATTGAAGAATTTTTTATCCAGCCATTAGGGTTGCTGCAAGGTGGTATCAGAGTCATCTTGGTGAAGCGGTGAAGGTTCTACTTATTACTAATGATAGAGAAAATAAGAGGAAGGCTACTGAAGAGGGTGTTTCTGCTGAGACAAGTATGTATTATATCATCATCTGCAAGATTTAATTATTGGTACCTTGTTAGTGTGACACTTTTTGTGGAAATATGCTTGCTTAGAGCTGACTTCTGAACTGCTGTTTCTTGCAGTTGAATCATATGTGAAATCATTGGGGCAACCAGCTTTACTTGACTTGCTTGTTCAGCCAGCTTCTGAAGATGTAATCATGGAAGAAGTCGAAGATATGAGACCTTCAAAGAGGAAAGTTGTTTATCCTGAGGTATTGCTTTAGTGTCTGCTAACTTCATGGTTTCTAATTTGTTTAGCTTGCAAGAAAATACGACATGATGGGTTAAAAAAAAAAAATTCCTTGCACTTTGTTCTTTGTTCAGCATAAGCCCATGTCAGAGATTACTTCTGGTTTGACCAAAGGAATATACCATCAAGGAAAACTTCGTGTGAACCGTTACAATCCATTTGAAGCATATGTTGGAAGTGAGAGCATTGGTGATGAAATAGTCATTTATGGGCGTGGAAATATGAATAGGGCTTTTGATGGTGATGTTGTGGCAGTGGAACTTCTTCCACAAGACCAATGGCAGGAGGAGAAATCGTTATCTATAGTAGATGAAGGTATGTTTTCTGTCATGCTTTTTTGGGCCTCCTAGAAGGTGCATGTGTGCAAAATGCATCACTTGCTTATGAATTTCTAAACAGGTAGATACATCAATTGTCCTTTTCACCTTAACAATGTCTTTAGATATACGAGCTCTAGCCCACTTTGCTTTGGTTATGTGTAAGGTTTTGGGTTGATGACCTACAATAAGGAAAAATGGGTTACATTCTTGTCTTCATATTCAGTTCTTATGCCATAAGACAGTAATGCACTTTGTCACTATCTTTTTTGCAAGTCTCAAGAGTTGCTTTTTTCATTGCAGCTTATGATTTATACTAAAAGCAAAATGGAAGTGCAGAAAATATTTCTCCTTTCTACTTAATGAGTAGATGGATCTCTTTGTGTGCACGTGTGTTTGGGTTTGGGGTGTCAGAGCAGTGTGGTTGCATTTTGTCTATGTTCTCTCAACAATTTCATTTTCCCTTGCAGAGGATGAAGAAGAAGATGTTCATCTAGTCCCAGGTAGTTCAGATGATGCTCCCAGGACTTCAATTCCAGTATCAAGTTCAACTTTTGACACAAATCCTGTCTCATCTCGCCCATCTGGTCTTGTTGTTGGTATTATAAAGCGGAATTGGCATTCGTAAGTCATCTTGATGTTAATACTGATTGATTTCTGCATGAACACATGCATATTGACTTTGGTTATTTTGTTGGATATGGTTTGAATGAACCTGTGATAATGATGTTAGTCTTATCATTGCATCCATGTAGTATCATGCTGGAGATAGATGCATGTCTACCTTATGTGCTCCATAATGCAATTGCTCCAAATGCTTTGCTTGTGGAACATAGCTTTCTTATTTTGCTTGTGGAACATAGCTTTCTTATTTTAATTCCCTCTTTTAACGTAATGTACTTTCTTTTAGTCTTCTTTTTGTGCAAATGGGATATTCCTTGTAATCTGACTAGTCATGAAATATTATTTTTAACTTTTAATAAAAATTGTATTTTTTTGTTGCATTGTTTGTGTTATGGATTTAGTTTTTTATTAAATGATCTTGTGCAGTTACTGTGGATCTTTAGAGCCCATGCCAATGCCTGCAGGAAGTGGTGGTCTTGTATATGCTTTATTTGTCTCCAAAGACCGTAGAATTCCTAAGATTCGGATTCAAACTCGGCAGCTTGACAATCTTTTGGACAAAAGAATTATTGTAGCAGTTGATTCCTGGGACCGTCAATCACGACATCCTTCTGGCCATTATATACGCAGTATAGGACAGATAGGCGATAGAGATACCGAAACTGAGGTTGGTAATCATTTTATAAGTTATGAGTGCATACTTGTGTGTGGAGGAATTTTTATTATTTGAAAACTGCTCCTTCAGATACTATAGACCTTTACCATTGTTCCTCAAGCTTTAGATACTATAACCTTTACTATAGACCTTTACCATTGTTCCTCAAGCTTTAGATGCTTAGATGGAGTTGTTATATGTTGGAGAATAATATAAATCATATCTTGTAGCCCCACCTAACAGTTTAAGCTTTTGAGTTGAAATGATTTTTTGACATGATATCAGGACCTTAATGACTAAGTGGTCAGCCCCTATTCTATTTGATAAAATTAAGCATAAGGTAGTGATGAGTCTGTACAAGTTTCAAGCCCTAAAAACTTTTACTTGAGGGGATGTGTTGAGAGTAATATAAATCATATCTTGGAGCCTTACCCAATAACTTAAACTTGGTTCTTTGACAATATATTTTGATCTTGTGAATTGCAGTTGGTCTTGATAGAGAATGATATTGATGCAAGACCGTTTTCTGCCCAAGTTTTGGCGTGCTTGCCACCACTACCATGGTCGGTTTCCTCTAAAGATTTGAACGAATCAAATAGAGTTGACTTACGACATTTGTGTGTCTTTAGTGTTGATCCTCCAGGTTCATGATCCATTTTCATGTTGTTCATTTCTACTATTTTGTATAATTTCTCGTCTTCTTAGTTTATGTTACTTGCAGGATGCAAGGATATTGATGATGCACTACACTGTACTATGCTTCCAACTGGAAATTTTGAAGTTGGAGTCCGTATCCTCTGCTATGCTGAGCTTAATATAATATTTTTTTTCTTAATTATTTTAACAAAATTAAGGGTTATGTAGGCTATCAATATGGTTTTGTGCACGTGCGCACACACATACACTAGACTGCTTGTTGTTTGAACTTAATGATTTTAATTTTCTTTAGGTAGTGTTCCCTATTTTGTCATGTTTTTTCTGTCAATGTTCCCCTGTACTAGATTTATTCTCTCTCTTTTAGCTTTTTTAGTTCTCTTAATGCGGTACCATTCTATTTAGTTGTTATAAGAGCAAATAACAGTCTTCAGTGGTTTCTTTTATTGATATAAATTAAGACATTGCTGATGTAACGAATTTTGTTCACCCTGGCACCCCACTTGATGATGAGGCTACACAAAGGGGTACATCTGTCTACCTTGTTGAGCGTCGTATAGACATGCTTCCAAAACCTTTAACAGAAGGTAGATTTTCTATTTGATGTGTATCAATCTGTCAGAATTCATGGTATTTTGTGTGTGTGTATATATATATATATTTTGTGAACCTAAGGTCATTAAAATGAGTTTTATGTTGTAGATATATGTTCTCTTCGAGCTGATGTGGAAAGGCTAGCCTTTTCTGTTATTTGGGTATGTGCTTCCATTTTTAATCTTTAGGCTAGCATTTTCTGTCATTTTTTTTTTCCTTTGATGGGGTTCTCCACTGTATCACTCTCTGCTCTCTACTTGTCTTGATGAGGGACTTCCTCCAAACTACTCCTTGCTTTAATTTATGATTGTTTAAGCATATGCAGTGATAATTAAAAACAATATATTTTGAATTCTAATGACCAATTATACAGGAAATGACCCCTGAAGCAGAGATTATTTCTACAAAATACACAAAAAGTGTCATCAAATCACGTGCAGCATTATCTTATGTTGAAGCTCAGGCTAGGATGGATGATAGGTAATGTTTTGACTCAACCATTAGTTGATGAATGAAAATGTTTTATATTTGGTCCTGGCCCCTATGTAATTCCTGAGATTCTAGGTGTTTCTTCTATAATGATAATAACCATGTGTGCTTCTCTCTGTAAGAAGTGAGAATAAGCTTCTCCTAGTGACTTCTGTTTGTTTTGCCACATTGACATGTATATTAGGTTTTTTTCATCCTTTTACATTTATGGCATGCCTGATTTAACTTGTGAAATGATGACATGGACAGAGTTAGTTTTGTACAGAAGACTGCTCTCATATATCCATCAGATGTATCTATAATTAATATGATCTTAGATTCTTAGTGAAGATATGCAGAAATGTAGATGTTATGCTCATATAAGAACAAATGATTTCACTCACACAGAAAAGACCAACGGATTTCTTTTAAGAACATGTGGATTGGGTTAGTTGAATATGCTTATTGAGTTTCGGGATTTTGAAGCAGACATGGATCTTCATGTTGCCGATTCATGTCATGTTGGGATAAGTCTTGATAGAATATTTTAATATGAAAAGTGACTTTTAGTATTAATCTTCAAGAATGTCGTAATTATTCCAGGATGGATTTGAGGAAACCGGTAGCACTAATAAATCAAAAAAGAAACCAAGTAAGGTGGCTTGCTCAAGTCCTCAGGTGCTAAAAAAGGTGCTCAAGCTCTGAGTGGTATTATATAAACGAGCTGGTAGTGTTTTGGCCAAGCTAGCACCAGTGATTTGTGAAAATCTTGATAGAACTCTCTATCCTTTTCCTTGCTTCCGCTGTCACATATGGCCATATCAGTTTGTTGAATTTGTGGCATTAGTGTTTTTGCTTTCTGGCTCATCTTTGAAAGTCTCTTATGCATAGTTGGCTGATGGGGTCCTAATCAATGTAATCTTATTTTCAGTCGATTAGTTGATCCAGTAACTAAAGATTTGAGAAATATGAATGCTCTGGCAAAGGTATGCATCTTGGAGCATGATTAAATTATTTTGTTCACTGGCCACTATGAAAAATGCACTCAGAAGTTGCTTTATATACTATTCTGCAGATAATGAGGCAGAGGCGAATTCATAGAGGAGCACTAACACTTGCTTCTGCTGAAGTCAAATTTCAGATTGATACCGAGACGCATGATCCTCTTGATATTGGTATGTTTCCCAAACAACGAGTTTTTTTTTTCTGGGCTTAGGGTGGGTGTTTTTGTGCCCTTGCTATACGACAAAAAGAGGAAGTGCATGGAGTGCTGGAATGGATCATGTATGTGTAAATTGGTGAATTTTATAGAGCTGTTGGTGTAGTGTCCAGCCACAAGAATTTTTTTTGACTTTGATTTTCAAAAAAGACACTGGAAAGATTTGCTTTTTATTGTTTAATAAATTTCTTACAGAATGCTTCAACCTTCTTTTATATTAAGCATGTATTTGGGTTTATAAAGGTTGCAGCATTGTTTACATTTTTTGAGTTTTTTCTGTTTATAGTAGTGAAAATATCATGTCTAATGGTCTCCTTGTTTCTGCAGGTATGTATCAGATTCGAGAAGCAAACCAAATGGTTGAGGAGTTTATGCTTGCTGCAAATGTTTCTGTAGCTGAAAAAATTCTTAAAGAATTTCCAGAGTGTTCACTATTGAGGTAAAGTAACTGTATAATTTCTAGTGTTTTTTTTTTTGGAATTTCATTTTTGTCACCTTTTAAGCCTTATCAACAATACAAGTGGTCATTGCCTAATAAGTAATCAAAGAATAAGTTTTAAACAAAAAATAATTATCTCTTGTCCATTAGTCAGGTCTATTGTTGCCAAGCCTCTTGAAAATTGAATTATGGGATAATATTTAACTTGACAATGCATTAATAGCCTAAACATTGTTGTGAGAGAATTGTGATGTAATATCAATTTTTGTTTCATGTTGGAAGTTCTTGAGTAAGATTGTGTTTAGTAACTGATTTGTGTTATATTTGTTGAAAACATTATTCTGGAATAGTATTCATAAGCATAATTGTCAGATGTTTGAGAATTGCAGAGAGATCTTTTGATATACATGTTAAAAAGTGTATTTTTAAGCTTGAAATTGCTTTTAACTTGCCAAGACTTGAGTTTCTTTGGATTTTCTTTTATGGGCAATTGTATTGCAGCATGTTATTTTAACGAGATATTCAAACTGTTGCAAGGCCCTTTTAACCTATTGAAAAACCTTTTCTTTTTTATCCATAATTTGTTTTGAAGTTTGAAGAATCTTTTCTGACGTGTTATTTTCTATTGAATTCTTCAGAGAGGAAATAAACTTCTCTTGGATTCTTTAAAAGTGCTATGGTGTAGTATTATTTTGAACTACTGTTCTGTTATAAGAAAAGCAAAAGACTCTCTTTTATATGCCAAAGATTTTCCAGTTTTCCATTACTGAACTATCTCAATTGTGTTTCCTGTGGACATGTGCTCTCTTTTCAGGCGTCATCCTACTCCGACAAAAGAGATGCTTGGACCTTTGCTTCGTACAGCTGCTGCTGTTGGTTTGAACTTGGATGTCACATCTTCAAAAGCACTAGCCGATTCACTTGACCGTGCTGTGGTGAGTTGTTTTTTACTTGACACTGTTTCCAAAAAAATATAAAATTTAAAATCAGTCATGATTTAGCCTGTTCACCATGTGTTCATAGCTTGCTTTCTTTTCTCTTGTTTCATTTCTTGCAAAATTATGTTTTCCAGGGTGACGATCCATACTTTAACAAGCTGATCCGTATAATGGCAACTAGATGTATGACACAGGTAATATTACTTAAATTGTTGATTTTCAGGAGTACTTTGTATATGGAATTTCTAATTTTTATTTATTTATTTTTTGCTTGAACTTTAATCAGGCAGTATATTTCTGTAGTGGAGAACTCAGCCCTCCAGAATTTCTTCATTATGGGCTTGCAGCACCTCTTTATACTCATTTCACATCACCTATCAGGAGATATTCTGGTTAGTAAGAGGTTTTATCTTGTTCAGTTTTACTTTTTACTGATGAACACGATACCTGAATTTGAGTTTTGATTTTACTTTCTTGCAGACGTGATTGTACATAGGTTGCTTGCTGCATCCATAGGAATATACAAACTTCCAACTATATTCCGAGACAGGCCCCAGCTCACTAGTATTGCTGATAGTAAGCAACAATGAACTTTCCAGTTAAAAATATGCCATGGTTTAACTGCAAGTTCTGATTTGATTTCCCTTCCCTTTCACAATATGTTCATACTCTCCAATATTAGGTCCTCCAATTGATATGTTTCCTCTATTGAACCTAACCACATTTTTTCTATTATAGATTTAATTAATTAGTTTGGCATGCAATGCATTCTGTGTGTTGATGGGGCTACTATTAATTCATATCAACCATGTCATGCTGAATGATAAGAACATTCCTTACTGTAAATTTCCTGCAGATTTGAATTATCGGCATAGGAATGCTCAGATGGCAAGCCGAGGCTCAGTAGAGCTCCATACTCTCATATACTTCAGAAACCGGTAATTTGTGTGATCTCTCCCAATTCCCCTGCTGACCCCAACCTGCATGCACATAAATACATGCTAATCTATTTATCATAACTTTTTTCTTGTTGTAGGCCGACAGACACAGAGGCCAGAATAGTAAAGATGAGATCAAATGGTTTTATTGTATTTGTTCCCAAGTATGTATTTCCCTATTTGACCTTTTAATGGATAAGCTTACTCTTTTTCTCTTTTCTTATTTAAATGTCTCTCTCAATTACGGTTTGCCCTGTATAGCACACCCAGTCCCCTCAAGGAACCCAAGATATGGGAATTAGAATACAAACAAGGAAAAAGAAAAGAGGAACTCTTCTACTATCGTGCCCAATATTGTGCCAGAGAAATGAATCTGGTGGTCTTTATTTTTGGGAAAATTGCTATTCAGGGTTTTATTTGGAAGAGAATTAAATTTAGCATTTAGTAGCAAATTTGGTGGGTATGTGGAAGCTGGAATTTAAGTAATTAGGTGAAGGATTTCTGGGGCCGAAAGCAATTGTGTGATAGTTGATCTAACTGTGATTTGTTTGGGTCTGAAAGATCAGGAAGTGCAGATATTATGGAGTATATAATTTGCTGAGTGGAAGCATAAAGTCTAGGCAGTTGCATTCACGAGTTCACACTTGGAAACATAATGCACAATCACGGCTTCTCAAGAAGTTCACTAGCTGCATAAATTCCAATGCTAAAGCAATTCAAGGACTAGTATGAGCTGTGTGCTCATGCCATGTCTAGAACAATCACACTTTGCTTATCAAAGACATGATATATATGTGACAGTCTATTATGCCATTGGTTTTCCTCAAATTGAACATACCAAAATAAACCAAATACACCCTGCATCAAACTTAGTTCATAAATCTAGATTCCTTGAATCTTTCCTTAGTCTTTGTTCGATGCATGATGGTCCTTCACTTTGTGGAGGAGCAGAGGTTATTTATATGCGCATTGCATAGGATTTAACATATGTTTTCTGCAGGTTTGGTATAGAAGGGCCAGTATACCTGACAATGAGAGGTGATAAAGGGGGTGGGGAATGGTTTGTAGATGAGCAGCAGCAGAAGATTAGGAAGATGGATGGTAGTGTTTCATACAGTATCCTGCAGGCGGTGAAAATTCACTTGGAGGTTTTAGAACCGAAACCAAATCGGCCAAAACTCCAACTAACCCTCCTCTAAATTTTATAAGACATAATTATGGGAGGCATTCCAATGCTGAATGTTTAGCTTGTTTATGCCAGGATAGGGTGTATTGGTGCCCAGAGGGAGTGCATGATTTTGTAATGTCAGAAAATCGTTTTGTTTTATGCTTGTATTCTTTTGAAATATTTAACTCAGGATTTGCTCTTGGGACCTTTCTTTAAGAGGGCATTTAGCTTAGCAGATGACTTGAGAGACTAAAAATTATTAAATCGAAATTGTCAATTCTTTTCATAAACTTTAAATCAGTCTTCCAATTGAATTTATGTAAAAACTGTTCCAGAATCCACTCTGAAAACACTTGCAAATTAAAGGCAAACTAACATAAATTGTATCAAGAAAAACTTATTAGTGGAACCAGTAGTAAATAAGTAAACCGTAGAACATGTTGCAATTTGGCAACATCACCCTGCTACAACGAAGATCTTTGGTACGATAGGACAGGGCAAATGAGCTAAAATTTATTTGTTTTCCAGGTTGAAACTATGAAGTCTTCTATAACATGCACCCGTGTAAGTAGATAAGAGCTGCTCCGAATTTCAGGTTCTGTAGCTGAGCAATACACGTTATCATTTCTACTAGTTCATTTCCCGTATTTCATTGTGGGCCGAACCATGTTTTTAGTTATTAATAGCACAAATTTTTTTTAAGAGCTATAAATTCAAGCAAAACAATAAGTTTTTAAGAGCTAATTTGGTATGAATTGATTTATTTTAGTTTATTTAACAGATTTAAAAAAAATTTGAATGATCTTTTTATATTTTTAAAAACTAATCTTGAACAATAAAATAAAAAAATAAAATAAAATAAAAATAATTATCAAGCCATGTAAACTTTTCGAACTAGTAATTTAGGATATTAGATAAAAAATATCATCAATGAAAAAACAAAGAAACTCAATTCCCAACAAATATAACATCGAATGCTGAATTATCACAATTATTATTATAACAATTACTATTCTCATCGTTATTATTATCATTACTAATATTGTCACTATCATTATAGCTACCACCATTACTACTATTATCAATAAGTAATATCATAATTATAATTAGTATTATTATCATGATCACTATTATTATCATTATTATCGTTGTTATTATCATTGCTATTATTATTATTGTTTATACTATTGTTATAATTATTATCACCGCCACTGTAATTAATATTATCATTATTTTTATTCTTATTACTACTATTACTACTACTATTATTATTATTATTACTACTACTACTGTTATAACTACAATAACTACTACTACTACTATCACAATCACAATTATTATTAACTATTACTATACTATAATAATAATAATAATAATAATAATAAATTTGGAAAAAAATATTATTACTATTAAAAAAAATCATAAATTTGATTTGAAGGGTAAAATTAAAAACTATAAGAACTTTGAAAAAAGAGTCAAGAGAAAAAAATAAGAAATCAAAAGTAGAAGGACCAAATTGAAAAATATAATATACACAAATTAGAATTAAAGGGTTAAATTGTAAACAAATAAAACTCAAATAAAAGAGAAAAAGTCCAAAATAAAAAATCAAAACAAAGAGGATGGATTATGAAACACCAACAAAAAATAGGACGGATTTAGGAGGACTAAAACTATAAAAGGAATAAAATAAGAAATTAAAAGAATGAGGACTGAAATGAAAAACAAAACATATAAGAAATTATGATTGAAGGACAAAATTAAAAAAAAAAAACAAAACTTTTATAAAAGGAATAAGGATGAAATGAGAAATTCAAAGAATGAGGACTAAAATTGAATGACAACAAACGAAGAGGATAATTGTGCACTTTAGTTATCAGGAGAGAGAAAAGAAAGAAAAAAAAATCGATCACTCGCGGCAATCCAACTATTATAAGCTTACATGTGCCACAACATGTGGAAGAGGGCATGACTGTATAACCAGGGAGACGACGAATGATCAAATTTGGCCACCAGGCGGCGTCACACGTGCCACTTGAATGGCACGGACACCGACCACTCGCTGGTGCGTGTGGAACACGAGCCAATAACTTTTCGATTAAAAAATAAAAATAAAACGTGAAAATACCAAAACACCCCTCATGGTCCTCTTAATAACACAAAATACCCAAGTGAAAATACCAAAATATCCCCAAAAGACAAAGCTTCTTTTTAGTCTTTTTTAATGATAAAAACGTTATTTTACTGTACATGAAAATTGGAAAAACCTGAAATACCCTTGTCCAGGAGCCTTTTTTTTTATCATGGGGGCAAAAATATATTTTTACTGTTACGAATATTATGAAAAGTCAAGAAAGCCCTTGGTCAACAGTTCTAAATTTTGTTGACTTTAGAGGTAAAAAAGTATTTTCACCATGTTAAAAAATTTGAAAAGACGCACACACCCCAAACAATCTTTTAATGATCACTGAGCTAGAGGAAAAGACCAAAACACCCCTAAATCAAAGGCTTAAATTTAAGCTACTCAAGGGTAAAAAAGTAATTTTACTGTATCAATTCACAGTAATCTGTGTGTAGAGCTACAATGAAATCCTCATACGATTTAGTTTCTATTAATTTAAAAATAATGGTATGTGTGCCTATGCTATTCACCTTAATCCATTTCTTATCAGACAGATCTGCTTTAAAGATTATAAAATCTATTGATTTGAAGGTTAAACATTTGAGTGAGTGCGAGCCTCGTAAATTGGTTTTATGTGTTGGCATAATAATTATGTCCAATTTATATTATCCTCTTTCTACTCTATAAACCCATTGTTGTCAACACATTACGACAAACAATATCTTCGGGCCTATTTGTTTTTGCGTTTCAAAAGTATTTTTGAAAAAAATAATTTTTTTTACTTAAATTAATATTTTTTTAGTTGTTTTCAGATTATTTTGATGTGCTGATGTCAAAAATAATTTTTTTAAAATAAAAAAAATATTATTTTGATTCATTTTCAAGTGAAAAACACTTTGAAAAGCAACCGCTACCACACTCCCAAACATTATTTCCTCTTTTCTTTCTCTATCTCTTTCCCTTCTCTTTTGAGTAAATCTCTCTCTCTCTCTCTCTCTCTCTCTCTCTCAAATTCAACTTGGTTCTTAGTATTTAATTCAATTTCATTTATTGCATTAAAATAGTCCCTTATTATTTCTACTTTTCTTAATTCATTCATTAGCTTTTCAATTATTTAGCCAATTTCAACACTTTTCTCAATACATCTCAATTTCATTCCTTATATATATTTGTTTTATTTTTAAATTTTGTGTGTGGATATTTAAGGGGCAAAAAACTAAGTTATGACCCCTCTTTAAAATACTTACGGTATTAAGTCTACAAAAAAAAGAAGCTTTTTTAATAGATTTTGTTTAGAAAGCTTGTAAAGAAAACATAAAATACATGGAGATTTTTTGAAAGGTGGTCAAATCGAGAGGTAACTATTTTTAAGAATTAAAATTTGAAAGAATAACCTGGGATTCGAATTCAAAAAAGTAATGTTTTGGAATTAAGTTTGCAATAGTCATCTGAGACTAAAAAAATAAATAGAAATCTACAAGAGTCCTCTCAGACAATAACGATGAAAAATTTACAAGAGTCATTCGAGACTTCAAAATAAAGAAAAGTTTGCAATAGTCCTTTAAGATTCAAAAAGTAAAGAAAGATTGCAACAGTCCTTTAAAACTTAAAATTAAAGCAAAATTTGCGAGATTCCTTTGAGACTCAATCGCAAGAAAGATTTGAAAGAGTCCTTTGAGACTCAAGAATAAAGAAAGATTTGTGAGAGTCATCTAAGACTTAAAACGCATGGAAAAATTTGCGAGAGTCCTTTGGGATTCAAATGTAAAGAAATATTTGTGAGTCTTTTAAGACAAAAAGTAAAGAAAGATTTGCAAGGGTCCTCTCGGACGTAAGAATGAAGAAATATTTTTGAAAGTCCTTTGAGACTCAATTTTGAGAGATTTGCTAGAGTTTTTTGAGACTAAAAAAGAAAATAAAAATTTGTGAGAGTCATCTTAGAATCAATTGCAAAAGCCTATTTAATGTGATCCAAGCAACACCAAGAGACCCATTAGAGGTTCTAGTTGGTCCAATGACAAGACTTAGGGCTAAGAGGTTCAAAGAGGTTTTCAATGGACTTTTTTCAAGACACATGGGCTAACTTCAAGAAGATATTAAAGTATAAGCCTTGATTAATTTAATTCATATTCAAGAATGACTTGTAGGTAAGCATTCAGACATTATAAAAAGATTGGAATAAAAAGATTCAAATATGCTAATTTTAACCTTTAGCTACTGTTTTGGTCATAACTAGAGCTACAAAAGGAAATTTAATGCGATTCTAGTTGCGTTGAATAATAGATATCTATAGATTTCTAGTGACACATGTTACACCTTCTAATTTATTAATACGAGAGAGAACCATGCATTAAATGGTGGCCTTTGATTTTGTCACTAGATTACAAAAACAACTTTAATCATATTTAAATTAGTTGGGTTGTTGTTTTATTTATCTTTTAGTTATTATTAGAATTTTTAGATATATTTAGGGTCTTTATTTAAATTTTGGTTAGTTGGAATATTATTATTTATTAGGTTTATCCATATTTATTAGGGATACACTATTATATTTATAATTCTTTTTAGTATAAAAACTCTTTTGTAAAGTCTTTTTGAGGTAAGACTATTTTTTTAATAAAGAAATCAGCATTCATGTTATGTTTTATATGGTTAAGAGATTCTCATACTGAATTCTTGATTGAAATAACAGGGTCTTTAAAGAATTGATCAAATTCAGAATGATTTTATAGTACTTGTTCACGTCTCTTTATAGACATAAGGTGAGAGTGATTATTGCATGTAACTTTGGTGTTTCGAGGCAGGTTTGTTGGGTCAAGTTGCAAACCATTCAAATTTTATTTAGCTTATCTTGGAAGGTGTTCGCATCAGGTGGTATCAGACTTGTGCTATTATAGGTTGTATTCCTTTAATCTATAGTTCGTGTTGTTTCTTGATTTTCTTTCTTTCCAGTTTTGGATAGGGTATTGTTTATATATATAAAAAAAGTCTATTCTTCTCTTATTATCTCAAAGTTTGTGTCAAACCCTCTATTAAAAAAAATCATCTTGCTTAGATTCTTGATTTTGACGAACATAACAAAGAAAAATTGTGTTCTTGATCTTGATCTTTTATCTTTCTTGATTTTGGCCTAGAGAAAAAAAATTAAAAAGAAATCCCGTTTTTGCTGAATTACAAGGATAAAAAAAGAAGGAAGAATTGCAAGAATTGATTGAATTGACAAGTTAGAGCATAACCGAATACAAGCCCTTGAATTTTAGGGTTACCCAAAAGTTTCTTGAATATTTTCTTGATTTTTTTCGAATAGATACATACCAAATCTTGGTATTGCCAAATTGAATTCTTGTTTTTCTTGGGTTATCTTGCCTTGTTTCATTAAAATTTAGTTAGTATAGATCTTTCTTGCTTTATTTTAATTGTTTTCTTGAGATTCTTGAAGTTGAATTTTTACTTCTTGAATTAGTTAGTTTTCTTTGAATCCTTAACATAACTCCATTGCTTTTATTTCATGACTTCTTTTCGTCATTATATTTTGCACGAATTTAGATTGTTATTCGTAAATTTATCCTCAAGTTTTGTTTTGATTAGTTTCATATATTCCTTGACACTTGAGTCTTTATTATTATAAAGTCATTACATTGTTTTGATTGATTATTTGAGAACTTGCTAAGTTACCTAGAACCTAAGTAAGGGAGTAATGGGGTTAAGGTCATAGTGAGATTATTAGAGTGAAAAGCCTAATTGAATTGAATGAAGCACGAGTGTAATGACATTAAATCGAGTGTAAACTCATAAGGGAGTGTGTGAGGGAATCTTTCTTTGCCACTAACCTTTATTACATGTATTCACCATGACACGATAAAAAACAAAGGATCATGTAGAAAGAAAAGATAGGTTGGTGGTAATGATGGAGGCTTTGATGGGAAAGATGGATAAATTGAGTACTGAGATGATTAATAGACATGATGTTCCTAGTAGTAAAGAAAAAGAGGTTAAAAGGCCTACTAGACAAGCACTTTCTTCTCCAGATGAAAGTGTAGCTGAAAACTTTAATGATGAGGAGGATGCTGTAGTAAATCATGGAAGGAAGTCCCATACACACCAAAATCCCTTATATAAAACATGGCCAATAAGAGAGTTTGGTGGTAGATTTTGGCTAAGAGAGGAATTTTGATGATCAAGATGATTTAGATCGTAATTTGGGTAGCATAAAACTTAAAATTCCAACATTTCAGGGAAAGAATGATCTAGAGGCTTATTTGAATTGGAAAAAAAAGATGGAATATTTATTTGATTGCCATCAATATTCAGAGGTCAAAAAGGTAAAACTAGCTGTAGTTAAATTCACTAATTATGCTATTATTTAGTGGGATCAACTTGGTACAAGGAAAAGGCGTAATGGAGAAAGACCCATTGATACATGGGAGGAGATTAAAGTAATCATGTGAGAAAGAAATTTGTCTCTAATCATTACTATATGCAAGTATATAATAGATTGCAATTTTTTTCTCCAGGTTCTAAAAATGTTGATGAGTATTTTAAGGAAATGAAAATAGCAATGACTAGAGCTAATGTTTTTGAAGATAGGGAAGCCAAAATGACTAGATTTTTAAATGGTTTAAATAGAAATATTGCTAAAGTGGTTGAATTGCACCATTAAATAGAAATTAAAGATATGGTGCACATGGCTATAAAGGTAGAAAAACAGTTGAAAAGAAAAGGTAGTGTAAGACCATACAGTTATTTGAGATCATCTCAGGGTTAGAAGTTGAACTTCAGGAGAGAGGGTAATGCACAAACAAAGCTAATAGCAGATACCTAAGGTTGTCGAACCCTTATATGTTAAAAAACATGTTGCGACAATAAAGGAAAAAAAGGAAGAAATAATGTTTAGTAGAAGCATAAACGAGATATTAAGTGTTTTAGGTCAAGGACTTGGGAATTATGCAATAGAGAATCCACATAAAAGGATTATGATTTTGAGATATGATAGAGAAGTGGAGTCACCTAGTGATGAATCTGAATGTGAAAGCATGCCAACATTTGAAGATGCTAATGATGTTGAATATGCTGTTAATGGTGAGTCCTTGGTTATAAAGAGATCTTTGAATGTTCTTGTCAATAGAGAAGATATTGCGCAAAAAGGAAGAATATATTTCATAATAGATGCCACATAAAAAAAAGCTATGCAATATGATTATTTATAATAGTATTTGTACTAATGTTGCTAACACAACTTTAGTTAGACAGTTGAACTTAACTACCATTAAGCATGCTACATTGTATAAGCTTTAATGACTTAATGAATGTGGAGAAGTTAGGGTGACTAAATAGGTTTTAATCTCATTTTAAGTAGGGAGATATAAAGATGAGGTTTTGTATGATATTTCTACGTACACCTATTATTAGACAAAACTTGATAATTTGATAGGAAAGCCAAGAATGATGATTTTAAAAATAGGTATTCACTAGAAAAGGAGGAGAAAACATACATGCTTGCACTATTATCACCTAGAAAAGTGTATGAAGATCAGTTGAAGCTAAAGAATACAAAATAAATCGAACATGCCTTACTACAAAATAATGGTGAAAATGTGAGGCTGAGTGAAAATAAGGAACTTGAAGATGTATTTCTCGATGAAATTCCAAGTGGATTGTCACCTATAAGAGGAATATACATTATATTGACCTAGTACCAAGTTCAACCATTCCTAATAGGCCAACCTATATAAGTAATCATGAGGAAACAAAGGAGCTTCGAAGGCAAGTAAATGAGTTAATATTGAAGGGGCACATTCAAGAGAGCATAAGTCCATATGCTATTTATGTACTTTTAGTATCTAAAAAAGATGGTACTTGGTGAATGTGTATTGATTATAGAACAATCAATAACATAACAGTAAAGTATAAACATCTTGTCCCTAGATTAAATGATATGCTTCATGAGTTGCATGGATCTTGTCTGTTATTTAAAATTGATCTTAGAAGTGGATAACATCAATTTTTAATAATTGAAGGTAATGAATGGAAAACTACTTTTAAAGTTAAATATGATTTGTATGGGTGGTTAGTCATGTTTTCTGGACTTACTAATTTGCCTAGTACTTTTATGAGATTAATGAACCATATATTGTGTGCATTCATTGGTAGGTTCATAGTTATTTATTTTGATGATATATTAATTTATAGTAAAGGATTAGATGAGCATATAGATCATTAAAGATAGGTACATGATGTGCTTAGAAAGGAAAGTTTGTATGCTAATATAAAGAAGTGTGACTTTTGCTTAGAAAAGGTTGTTTTTTCTTGGATAAGTTGTTAGTGCAAATGATATTGAGATGGATCAGGCTAAAGTCAAGGCTATAAAAGAGTGGCCTATATCTAAGATGGTAAGTGAGGTAAGAAGGTTTCATGAATTAGCTAGTTTCTATAGAAGATTTGTTAAAGATTTTAGTATAATTGCTTTTCCATTAACTGAAATTGTAAAGAAGATAGTAAGTTTTAAATGGGAAATCTAACAAGATAAAACTTTTAATTTGTTATAAGAAAAGCTTATTTTGGCCCCTTTACTTGCTTTACCTAACTTTACAAAAACTTTTGAGATTGAATGTGATGTTTCAAGTATATGTATTGAAGGTTATTTAATGTAGGATAAAAGACCCATAACCTATTTAAGTGAAAAGCTTAATGGTGCAACTTCAAACTACCCAACATATGATAAAAAGTTGTATGCATTAGTGAGGACGTTGAAGACTTGGCAACATTACCTTTGGCCTAAAGAATTTGTAATTCATATCGTTCACCAATCTTTGAGACACTTGAAAAGTCAAGGTAAGTTGGATCGTAGACATGCATAGTGGATGGAATTTATTGAGACATTCCTATATATTATCAAATACAAGCAAGATAAGAAAAATATAGTTGTAAATGTATTATCACGAAGGTATGTTCTTTTTAATAATTTGAATACTAGGCTTTTAGAATTTCAGTATGTAAAAGAACTTTATTTTGATGATACTAACTTTGGTGAGATTTATTTCCAATATGAACTTGTGGCAACTAATGGATTTTTTAGGCATGATGTATTTTTATGTATGTCTAATTGTTCAATGCATGAATTGCTTATAAGAGCAGCTTATGATGGCGGATTAATGAGACACTTTGGGATTATTAAGACTTTAGAATTTCTACATGAATATTTTTATTAGCCTAACATGAAAAGAGATGTGTAAATAATTTGTGATAGATGCATAACATGTAAACAAGTTAAGTCTAAAGTAATGCTTCATGGGTTATATACATCTTTACCTGTTCATAAGGAATCTTGGGTTGGTATTTCTATAGACTTTATGTTGGGTTTAGCTAAGTCAAGGAAAGGAAGAGACTCCATATTTATTGTTGTAGATAGATTTTATAAAACTAATGACACATTTCATATTTTTTCATAAAACTGATGATGCAACAAATATAACAGTTATTCTTTAGAGAGGTAGTTCGGTTATGTAAACCCTCGCATAAATGTAAAATCGAAGTAAGAAGACCTCGATGAGTAATAGAGACTCAATATGAAAAGAAATTAATAAATAGTAGAAATAATAATAAATGTGACATGTAAGGGAGAGAATGATCTCCATATATAAATTTAAAGGTATGGTGGAAGTCGAAATGAGGGTTATGAATTTTGGATTAAAATTCATAACGTTAGTGAAACCAGAGAAAAGTCTTAATGGATAAAAGAATTATTTTGATAAATCAGTGATGGATAGGATAATATTGAATTTAATGAATAAAAATTTTGGAAAAATTTCATGATGTTCTAATTGAATAAATTAAAGCATGAAATTCGGGTTTAGAAGTAAAAGACATCAACTGTCTAGTTTTACGGTATCAATCATATCTCCCAATCCGACTGTTGGATCGGGCTGAAATTTTGTGGAGAATTTCTAGACTTACTGTTTTATCTTGGGTTAAAATGTTAGAGCATTCAGAGCTCAAAAAGGTATTGCAATACTGATGGTGCTAAGATAAAAAATACAGAAATTTACACATGGACACATTAAGGGTATTTTTGTAAATTGATAGAATTTCATTATTCCTCTATACTCTTCACGCTGAACAGTACAAATAAAGGGAGAGAGAGAACCATTTCTGAAATTCTTCATTTAAGAGCTTACAAACACCTTCCTAAAGAGTGAGTTAGAGTTATATGAGTGATTTTAAAGGAGAAAAGTGTTGGTGCTGAAATTTATGAAGGGAAAACTTGTTTAGAGGAAAGGAGCTTGATTGATTAAGTGTGGGTTATGGAAGAAGAAGAAGAAGCTTGATTGATTAAGCTTGATTGAGACATATTCTTTAACCTTTTCCTTTATTATGTTGATTTTGGTGAGTAATTTGGAAGAACCCCAAATTTTAACTTCTAGGGTTCACACATAATTTGGGGGAAATAAAAATTCTGAATAGGGATGAGAAATAAAGGTCCATTTGACATATAATATGTTGGAAATTATGAGAAATTGATGATAATAATTGGGTTCCAAGGCCATGTAAGTTTCGGCCAAAAAACAAGGATAAAGGGGGGGGTGGGGTGGGGGGGGGGGGGGCT
>Ga0307515_10007718_pt1 | contig 21184 bp, 13 predicted proteins | sample 17_EM_MG_FD_194513 | JGI IMG/M metagenome (GOLD analysis project Ga0307515, IMG submission 194513) | Populus trichocarpa ectomycorrhiza microbial communities from riparian zone in the Pacific Northwest, United States - 17_EM | ecosystem: Host-associated > Plants > Roots > Unclassified | place...
TTCGAGAAGTCCGGGCAGCTGCAGCTGGCGTCACCGGTGTCGCCGAGCCAGACGTCGTAGACGCGCGACGGCGATCGACTCCCCCGGCCGCGGCGACCCACGCGGAGGCCGTGCGGCGCCGGCCGCACGATCAGCTCATCGTCGCGCGCCGAGTCGAGCCGCCGCAGCAAGGCATCGAGGGCGTCGCGCGCCACGGCGAAGTCGGCGCCGCGGGTCACCCGGAGCGCGCGTGCCGCGAGGCTCGGCGCCAATCCGTCGGCCTTGCGCCGAGCCGCGTGCTCGGTGAGCTCCCGGAGCGCCTCCGACCCATCCATCGGCCCGGAGGTGTCCGGTGCCGAGCTGACGATGATGCTCTGGTCCACGGCGCGACCCTGACACGGGGGACTGACACCGCGGCCGGGAGTCAGAGGCCGGGGGTAGGTTCGGCCCGATGTCGAACAAGGCCGCGCGGCGCCGGCGCCGCGAACAGCAACGGCTTCGCGAGCTCGAGGCCCTCGCCCCGGATCCCGAGCACGTCGCCTGCGCCGACGCGGATCTCGCATCGATCGACGGCCTGCTCGACGACGCCGACGACGTGCTCCGCGAGCTGGCCGGCGCCGCCGCGAGCGCCCGCGAGAGCTGGCCGGCTGCGGCCGAGACCGACGAGCTGCGCGCGGTGTTCGAGGCGGTTCGCAACGTCGCGGCCGAGAGCCGGAGCCGGCTGGCCACCGCGCGCGACCGCGCGGCCCGGTTTCGCGACGCGGAGCATCACCTCCACGTCCACGGCGGCCGCGTCACGCGGATGGCCCCGGTGGTGGCGGACGATGCGTTCGATGCGACCGATGACATCCCGTTCTGAGGCGCCGCAGCCGCTGCCGACCGCGGATCATGAGGATCGCGCGGAACGGCAGAGGATCACGCCGCCACCCGCATCACCGTCTTCTGCACCAGCTCGCGGAACTCCGCCCGGGCCCACTCGGAGGCAAACGCCCGCTTCGGGATGATCGCGTAGGCCCGCGGCGACTTGTAGGGCAACAGGAACAGCTCGTCGTCCTCGATGAGCCCGGAGAACAGACCCCAGTCGATCGTGGAATCGATCGAAGGCGTCTTGTAGTGGATGTGCGCCTCGGAGAACGACAGCGTGGTGTGCTCGTGGAACTTCGGCGATCGCTTGAACACGTAGCGCACCGTGAGCGGCTCGATGGACAGAAGGTTGAACCACTCGAGCGGCGCTATGACGAGCCAGATGACCGCCCACCATTGCAGTCCGACGGCCACCACCATGGCCACGCCCATCACCGCCATGATGCCCGCCACGTACTTGTCGCCTCGCGCAAACCACGACCTCGCCCGGTAGTAGAGGCGCGCCGCGCGGAGGTGCTCCTCGAGCCGGTGATCGAACTCCACGGTGAGCATGCGCCTCAGATACCACGCGCTCCCGCGTGATCGCCAGCGTCGCCGCGCCGAGCCGGCAGGCGTGTAAGCTCGCGGCGTGAGCAAGAGGCCCGACAGGCCGCCGTCGATCCCGAGCCAGCCGGTCGAGCGCCACGGGCTCGACTCCGCGCTGCGGCTGTTCGTCGCGAGCTTCGTGGTCGAGGACAAGCGCGCACAGGTCCACAAGCGCCTGGTCACCGCCGAGCGCCGGCTCGAGACGCTCGGCACGCTGCCGCGCTGGCTCGCCGGCACGACCGCGCCGCTCGCCGGTCCGGACCAGTCGCCGGCGGGGCTGCAGCGCCGATTCGGCGATCTGACCGGCGTGCACCTCGACGAGGCCGGCGCGCGCCGCACGACGATCGCGGGTGCGCTCGAGCTCGGCCGCGGTCGCGCCTCGCTGTTCGTCGGCGACACCGGCTGGATCGCGCTGATCACGCTGCCCGGCGGCGCGCCGATCCTGTGCTCGCGGCTGTAGCGCCCGGCGAGCGTCACGACGTACCGCCAGCGAGTGCCGGCGGCGCGTCGTGACGAGACTTGCCGGTCGATCTTCAGGTCACGGCAGGCCGCAACCCACCGTGAGCGGCGGCGAGCAATAGCACGTGAGCTGGACGGTCCAGAAGCAGCTACCGAGATCGGAGCAGGTCTGATAGTCGGACCCTCCCGCGACGCTCTGTAGCTGGATCTCGGAGAGATCGGTGATCTGACGTTTGTTGAGTACCATCTTCTTCCTCATGAGTTCTCCTTGTGAATACGTGTCCATGTCATCGCGGGCTTCGTGCGGAGCCGCTGCCGAACACCCGAGGCGCCGGCGGGTCACGCTGCTCGCCGTGCAGGAGCTGAACGCATGTGGACTTTCAGGGATCTGGCCTGGCCGAAATCAGCAGATCGAGTGAGTGAATTATCGTCACGTGAGCGTGATATCCCATCACATCCAGCCTCGTACAGATATGTATATTGAATACGTCGTTGACAGCTGACTGGTTGCTGCCGGCTTTTGCTGCACACGGCTCGAGGTCAAAAGTGTCGGTCCTCGCCACCAGGGCCGCGTCGCCGCTCTCGACGGGGTCGAGCAGGCCAGGAATACGCTGCAGCCGGGTTTCGTTGGACCGGTCAGCAGCAGGCGATCTTCCACGACGACAATGACAGCCCAGATGTCTCGCACCGGTTTTGCTCCCCTCGGTTTCTTTGTCTGGCGGACACCGCTCTTGCCGTTCGACGATTACCTCGCGTGGAGTCGGGGAGTGGCCGCGGTCGCGACGCTCGCGTCGCCGAACTTCGCGGCCGCGCTGGCGGCAGATCGAACGCTGCTCCGCAGCCGGCTGGCGGCGCTGGTTCGCCGGCCCGAGGTCAGTGAAGCGATCTTCCTCGCCTCACCGTCGCTCCACGCCGAGATCCCACTCTGGCTCTCGACGCCCGACGGCGAACGCGGCCTGCGGGTGGAGAAGGCGCTGGTCCGCTACGTGATGCGAATGGCTTCGCGCTCGACTCCGTTCGGGCTGTTCGCCGGCTGCTCGACCGGCAACATCGATCTCAAGCCGGGATCGAGGACGCGGCTTCATCTGGAGCCCGCCAGCGCGTATCGCCGTCACACCCGCATCGACATGGACCACATCTGCGCGCTGCGCTCCGCGCTGACGCACGATCCCGCGCGGCGGGGCGAGCTTCGGTTCTACCCGAACACCAGCCTGTACGAGGCCGCGGGTCAGCACCGCTATGTCACCGTGGCGCGGGGCGACGACGCATGGTCGAGGCGATACGGAGTCGCGGGCGTGGAGCGCACGGACTATCTCGACGCCACGCTGCGGCGGGCCGAGGCGGGAGAGCAGCCACTCGCGCTCGCCGAGGCCCTGGTACGTGACGATGCGACGGTCGAGCTCGAAGAGGCGCGGCAGTTCGTGGACGAGGTCATCGACAGCCAGTTGCTGATCTCCGAGCTCGAGCCGACCGTGACAGGGCCCGAGCCGCTGGACGAGATCGTGTCACAGCTCCGGAACCTCGAGGCATTTCGGGCCACGCACGAGGTGCTCGAGGCCGCGCTGCGAGGCGTCAAGCAGCTCGACGATCGGGGGATCGGCGTTGGCACCGATGGCTACCGCGAGATCGCGGACACGATGGCCAGCCTGCCGGTCAAGACCGACCTCCGGTGTCTGTTCCAGGTGGATCTGTACAAGCCGGCGCCCCGGGCGGCGCTCGGCGGCGCCGTGCTCGACGAGGTGCTGCGGAGCGTCGAGATCTTCCAGCGCATCGGCGTCCCCGCGACCGATCAGCTGTCCAGCTTCAAGGCCGCGTTCGCGGCGCGCTACGAGGCCCGCGAGCTGCCCTTGCTCGAGGTCCTCGACGAGGAGAGCGGCATCGGCCTCGAGTCCGGATCGGCGCGGGCGCGGGGCGATGTCGCGCCGTTCCTTGCCGGGATCCCGCTCGGCGGTCCGGAGAACCCGCCTGGCGCGCGCGCGAACGATCCCAGGGATGGCATCCTGCTGGGCTGGCTCGCGGACTGTCTGCGCGCCGGGCGAAATGTCCTCGCCGTCACGGAGGACGATCTGCGCGAGCTGACGTCGCCCCGGCCGGTGGCTCCGCTCCCGGACTCGTGCGCTGCGCTGGCCTATGTCGCGGCGGCGTCCGACGAGGCCCTCGATCGCGGCGATTTCCAGGTCCGGGTCCACGGTATCGTGGAGGGCGGCGTCAACCCGCTCGGTCGGTTCTGCCACGGTGACCCGCTGCTCCATCACCACGTGACCAGTCATCTCCGCGCCGAGGAGGCGCTGGACCCGGACGCGGTGTTCGCCGAGGTCGTCCACCTTCCCGAGGGCCGTCCGGGGAACATCATCCTGCGCCCCGCCCTGCGGGCCTACGAGATCCCGTATCTGGGACGATCCGGAGTTCCTCGCGAGCGCCAGATCCTGCTCCGGGAGCTGATGGTGTCGGTCGTCGAGGATCGCGTGATTCTCCGATCGCGCTCGCTCGGCAAGCGCGTGATTCCGCGCATGACCAACGCGCACAACGTGCAGGCCAGCGCGCTCGGCGTCTATCGCTTCCTGCGGTTGATCCAGGTCCAGGGCATCTCCTCGATGTTGTTCTGGTCATGGGGTGCGGCCGGAGGCGCTCCGTTCCTGCCTCGCGTGGTCACCGGGAGGCTGGTGCTCGCGCGCGCCCAGTGGCGGCTCGATCGCAAGCAGAGCGCCGCACTCGTCATGGCCTCGGGCGCCGCGCGCTTCCGCGTCGCGCAGGAGCTGCGCCGCAGCCTCGCGTGGCCGCGCTGGATCGCGGTGGTGGAGGGCGACCACGAGCTCGTGATCGACCTGGACAACGCGCTGGCCGTGGATGTGCTCGCGGAGCACGTCAAGAAGCTGCCGAACGTGGTGCTGGTCGAGGTGTTTCCCGACCCCGAGGCGTTCTGTGCGCGAGGGCCCGAGGGGCGGTTTCATCACGAGCTGCTGATCCCGTTGCTTCGCCAGCGCGCCGCGATCCCTGCGCTGGCCACGGTTGCGCGTGCGGCGCCGCCGCTGCCCGAACGCGCGCGCGCCGCCGCGCCGGGGTCGGACTGGCTGTACGTCAAGATCTACGCGGGCGCCGCCACGATCGACTCGCTCCTGGCCGAGGTGATCCGGCCCCTGGTAGCGGAGATGACTCGCGCGGAAGCGGCCGATCACTGGTTCTTCATTCGCTATCACGATCCGGACCACCACCTTCGCCTGAGGTTCCACGGACCGCCCGAGCGCCTCACGGCGACGGTGTTGCCGGCGCTTCACGCGAGCATCGCACCGGCGCTCGACGACGGCCGCGCCTGGCGCCTCCAGGTCGACACCTACGAGCGCGAGCTGGAGCGATACGGTGGCAGCCTGCAGACGATGCAGCTCGCCGAGCGCCTGTTCTTCGCCGACAGCGAGGCTGCGCTGTCGCTCGTGGCTGCCTATGGCGGCGACGCCGGCCTGGACCTGAGGTGGCAAGCGGCGATCGTCGGGATTCACCGTCTGCTCGACGACTTCGGCTTCGACCTCGGACCGAGGCTCGCGCTGATGGAGCGGCTGGCAGCGAGCTTCGCCGCGCGACTCGGCGGCCAGCGCAGCGTCCGGCTGCAGAGGTGGCTCGGCGGGAAGTTCCGATCCCATCGCGCACGCCTGATCTGGCTCTCGAGCCTGCTGGATCGCGCGGAGGTCGAGCGCGCGGGGCTGTGGCCAGCATCGGCAGCATTCGAGACCCGCAGCGTCCGGATCGCGCCGCTCGTCACCCAGCTTCGTGGGCTGGTGAACGACGCCGTGTTCGTCGGCCTCACCGAGAGCTTCATCCACATGTTCGTGAACCGCTTGATGCGTTCCCGCGCCAATGCGTTCGAGCTGGTGTTCTATGACCTCCTGGCCCGGCTGTACGCCGCCCGGCGTGCGGGGGCCAGATGACGCCGTTCCTGAGCGTCGTGGTCCCCTTGCACAACCACGCGGAGACCATCGCCGCCACGCTTCGATCGTTCGCGGCGCAGACGCTGGACCCGTCGGTCTACGAGATCATCTTCATCGATGATCGCTGCGAGGACGACACCGCCGAGCGAGTCGCCCGGTGGGCCGCCGGGCGCAGCCATGTCCGGATGATTGCCAACCGCCACAACCTGGGCCGGTCCCGGACCCGCAACCGCGGCTGGCGCGCCGCCGTCGGCGAGGTGATTCACTTCGTCGACGGCGACGTGATCGCCAGCCCGGGCCTGTTCCAGGCGATCCACGCGCGGTTCAGCGCGGGCGGCGTCGACGTGGTGTCCGGCCGCCGGTGGTGCCTCGATCTATCGAACGACGATCCGCACGCGCCGGACCATGTTCCTTACGAGGCGTACCTCGCGAGGCTGGCCGGGCGCGACGACGGCGCCTGGACGTTCACGGGGGACACGGCGCGCGTCCGGGCCGACTTCGATGCGCTCAGGGCAGCCGCCCGTCCGGGGCAGCTGCCGTTCCCGCTCCAGGCCCAGATCGAGCATGAGCTACCGCTGGTCTGCGAGCGCCACCCCACGTCGCGCACGCGCGCGCTCGCGTTCATCACGTCGAATGTCGCGGTGACTCGCGCGGCGCTCGACCGGACGACCGGGTTCTATCCGTTCCTCGCGCGCAGCGAGGATACCGAGCTCGGGCTGCAGCTGGCCCAACTCGGTGCGCAGTTCTCGTATGCGGCCGAGGCGGAGATCCTCAACAGCTATCGAAGGTTCGATCCCCGGGCGCCGGGTCTCGACGAGCAGTTCCAGACCCTGGTCCTGCGTCACCCCTACACCGCGGTGGTCGCCTGGTATCTGTTCTCCACCCGCAGCCAGGCGCGGCGCGAGCTGCCCGCTGTGTTCGACTCGCTGGTCGCGATCGCCGCTGCCGAGGCGTCCAGCGCGCTCGCGGCGCTCGACATCGAGGCGCTCGTCCAGCAGAACGGCCTGCTCGATCTGCCGGTCCGTCTGGATGTCACCCGGACGGGTATCGCGGAGTTCCTGGCCGCGGTGGCAGGGCAGCCCCCGGAGGACATCGCGCAGCAGCTCGACCGGGCCCGCACGAGCGGCGTCCTGTCGGTGACCCGCGGGCGCGAGACCTACTTCGACCTCGGGCTGTGCAAGACGTGGCTCGGGGACCGGACCCCGCTCCGCGCGAGGCTTCACGACCGGTCGTTCTTCCGGACCGCGCTCACGAGGCGCCAGCGCGGCGACCGGGGCGCGCCCGCCTTGCAGCTGCGCTGGAGCGGCCGATACCAGGTCAGCGTGCCTCGCGAGGTATTGCCGATCACCGGCGACGCGATGGTCCTCAACCTGGCCCTGCCGATCGAGACGTCGAATCAGCGAGATATTCAATTGAGCGAATTTCATCCGCCCGAGCTCGCCGGGTACCAGCGAGACGGCATGATCTTGCGATTTCCCTTGCACGGCGTCGCCGGCGGCCGGGACCTGACGTTCGGCTACCAGTTCTCGTGCACGACCCGCGAGCACCTCGGCCCGAGCGAGCTCGGCGCGGTGCCGTCCGGCCGCGAAGCGCCCCCGCGGCCGCAGGACTGGCTCGCGCTGTCGTTCCCTGCGCCGACCAGGCCTCGCCTGCAGCGTCTGCTCGACGCGATCTTCCGCGACGAGGCCGGGACCGCGCGGGCGATGGCGCCGGCACCGGCGGTCGAGCGCGCGGGCGCGATCTACCGCTGGTTCCTGAAGGAGATGCACTACCGGACCGCGGCGTTGCCCGGCGCTTCGACCCTGTTCACCGGCTTCGGTCACTGCATCACGTTGAGCCAGCTGTTCATCAACCTGTGCCGACTGCTCCGCATCCCCGCGCGCGAGCAGGCCGGCGCGCTCGTCGACCGCGACGATGGCGCGCGCACGGCATCGGTGCTCGAGCACTTCAGCCCGTTCGCCCACACCTGGGCAGAGTTCTACGCGGCGGAACACGCCCGGTGGATCCCGGTGGAGATGATGCCCATGGCGCACGGCGAGCGGATGGTCACCCCGGACAACTTCTGCGATCCCGAACAGCGCGCCCGGTTTGTCGCCGAAGGTCAGCTCTACGATCAGTACTACTTCGGCCACCTCGACCCGTTTCGCATTCATGGCCCCGACCATGCGAGTCGACTGCCGACGCTCGCGGTGCAGCGGGATCAGCGGTGGATCCCGGTTCCCGATCCCCAGCTGAGGGTCCGGCACGGCATCCAGCTGACCTACGAGCCCGTGGATCCCCGCGACGCGGAGGCTTCGCCGTGACCGGCGTCGGTCCGCAAGGTCTGCCGCGGGGCGAGCTGCTCTGCCGCCTCCAGCGGCTGCTCTTGCCGCACCAGCCGATGGACGCGATCGACGCGCTGCTCCGGCAGACGGAGGCCGAGCACCCCGGCTGGAAGACCGGCGCGACCGCCGACGGGATAGCGCTGTACGACTCGATCACCGTGCTGAACGAGCTGTTCTACGAGAGCCCGGCTTGCTCGGAGGCCGGGCGGCCGGACCTCCTGGCGGCCGAACAGGCGCTGTTCGCGACGCTGTCCGGCAGTACCGCGCACGCGTCCGAGACGCGGACGTACCAGATCCGCCAGATCCACCGGCTGGTGCCAGACGCCCTCCCGGAGCGCGCGGCGCTTCACCTGTTCATTCCCGTGCCGCGACTGATCCCGGGGCTGCAGGACGTGCGGCTGGTTGGCGCGGTACCGCATCGGCTCGCCGACCACGCGATGCTCACCGCCGGCCAGCTCCATGGCGTGCCCATCCTGATCGAGCCTCGGCGCTCGCTTCCCACGCTCGAGGTCGAGTTCGTCGTCGAGCAGACGGTGCCCGACCTGTTCGAGCGGGCGATCCCCGGCCTGGACAGCCAGGGCGCGGGACAGCCGGCGGATCTCACCGAGCCGGTGATCCGGTGGTTGACGCAGGAGAGGCTCCTCGAGGCGCCGCCCCGCGATGCGGCCGCCGCGGCCGCCCAGGTCGAGGCCATCCTCGATGCGATGGAAGCGCAGTTCGAGTACGCGGTGCTGGAGGATGATCCGACCGGGCGACTGGTCGCGATGCTTCCCGCGCTGCGGTTCGGCAACCTGCTCGCGTTGAGCGAGTTCGTGGTCGCGGCGCTGCGGCAGTGCGGCCTGGCGGCGCAGGTCGGGGCGGGCGAGCTGCTCCACCTCCGAGACCGGGCTGCGGTCATGCGGTATCCCGGTTCGTTCGGCTATCGCCACGCCTATGTCCGCTGGGCCCATCCAGCCTCGGGCGCCGCCGGGCAGCTCGATCTGTCGTATTTTGGTCGTTGGGCCCAGGCCTGCACCGAGGACAACACCCCCGACGTGGAGCAGAGGACCCGCATGGCCGCGCTCGGCGCGCTCGGTCGAAGCTGGCTGCGCCGCGCGATCTACCCACTCGATGCGATCCCGTCGGCGCGGGTTCCGCCGAGCCTGATGGTCAACCTCGACGGCGGCGAGTCGTGGCCGATCCGGGCGCCGGTCGACACCGAGATCACCGCGCGACGGATCGCGCCGGGGGAGGGTCGCCCGTGATGAAGCCGCTGATCTCGGTGATCATCCCGGTGCGAGACCAGCTGCCTCGGTTGCAGCTGACGCTCGTCGCGCTCGAGGCCCAAGCCGAGGTCTCGCCCGCCATGATCGAGGTGATCGTCATCGACGACGGATCGAGCGATGGCGCCGCCGAGGCGGTTCGCGGGTGGGCTTGTACGACTCCGTATCGGCTCTCGGTCCTGCCATCGAGCAGCGGCGGCTGCCGCGGTGTGCCGCGGAACCTGGGAGCCCAGGCGGCGACCAGTGACGTACTGCTGTTCCTCGATGCCGATGCCTGCCCGTCGAGGGACCTGATCCGACATCACCTGGCCGCGCAGCGATCCGGCGCGCGAGTGGCGCTGGGCGACTGCTGGGTGATCCCCGGTACCGAGTCGTTGCTCGATCCCTCGACCGGCACGCGGTTTCCCCGGCTCGCGGGCGCGCCGGATCCCGCGGCGATCGTCATCCACCCCGAGGAGCTTCGTCGTCGAGGCGACGAGGTGCTGGCGCCCCACGCGATCAAGGGGATCTACCCCGGGCTGGAGGGCTGGCAGCTGCGCGTCGAGGATATGCTGCGTACGCCGGGCTGCCTGCTGTCCTGGCTCGGCGTGATCCCACACAACCTCTCGCTGGGCCGCGACGCGCTGATCCAGCTCGGCGGATTCGATCCATTCATGCGGCACGCCGAAGGCGCAGACCTCGGCGTCCGCGCCCGTCACGCCGGTTTCGAGCTGGCGTTTGTCGAGGGCGCGAGGAGCTACCACCTCTACCACCACCGGGACCCCACGGGTCAGCAGGCGGCCGTCGCCGAGGCGCAGGCACTGCTGTGCAGGCGCTACCCGTCCGACGGGATCGAGGCCGCATTTCTCTGGATGCTCTCGTTGGACGGAGATCGCTACATTCCGGCGGAGCTCGACCTCTGTAACTGGCGAGTCGTCGACCGGCTGCAACGCGATCCGGCGTCACGCGCTGCGTTGAAGTCGCTGTACCGGCGCCACCAGCGCCTCCGTCACCCTGGCTCGCTCCTCGACTACCTCGACGGCGGCGCGATCAACACCGGGCTGTGATCAGCAGTTCGCGGTGATCAGGACGCAGTGGTTCTGCGTCGGCGGGCACGCGTTGGTGGGCAGGCACAGGATGAAACAGCTCGCCTGCGGCTTGGTCGGCACGAGGATCGTGCCGCCTCCGGTCACCTCTTCGAGTTGCAGCGTGCGCAGGGTCTCGCTGTTGATGTTCAGGCGCTTCGTGGTCTTGATCTTCTTCATGGTTGCGTTGTCCTCCGCGCGCGACCGTTGCAGCCGCCATGCCCCTGCCGCGAGGCGTACGAGGCGACGCAAGTGCTCGCGTCGCGCCGAGCTTGGACCGCTGGTGTACCGGCCGCGGTGCACCAGGATCGCACCGTGGTGCACCGGGTTTTTCGACGGTGGCAAACCCTGCGTGGCGCCGCTGCCGGATCCGGCGACCGTGGTCCGATGGGTCGCTCAGGGCGCGCTGGTCGCGTCGGACGGATCGGTGAGCGCGTCGCGCTCGTCGCCGTCCAGGACGCCGTCGCCGTCGCGATCGATGCCGATGCGCAGGCCGGAGCCGCGGGGCACGCAGGTGTACGTGACCGGGTGGCCGAACTCGGTCGCCAGGCTGCGCAGCGCGGCGTCGCTGACCGGCGGCCGGACGCGGCGATCGGTCCGGAACAGGCCCGCGCCGACGTAGACGAAGCCGGCCTCCACGTCGTCGATCTCGGCCTTGGCGACGAGGTCGCAGTCCCCGGCGTCGGCGCGCCGGCGCAGGAGGTCGACGCGGGCGGTCACCGCGGGCGAGTTCGCGGCCCCGAGCGTGATCTGCTGGCCGACGATCGGCGCGAGGTTGGTCGGGAACGCCAGCATGAACGCCTCGAGCTGGCGGCGCTGGAGCTCGCCCTCGGGGCCGGTCGGCAGGCCGCCGTTGCCCTCGCCGGTGACCAGCACCGAGAAGCTGGGCCCGTGGTTGAACCGGAACACGGTGTCGACCGCGCCGTCGTGCGTGAAGCCGAAGCCGCGGACCTGATCGCCCTTGAAGTCGAAGTCGCCGCCGAGCAGGCCCGGGACCTCCGCCATGCCGAACATGCCGACCTTCTGGTACAGGTTGCGCAGGTGTGGGGTCTTGAGCAGCTGGGGGTTGAAGTCGAAGCTGGCCCTGCCGTCGGTGCCGAACATCCCGGGCGCCGCGACCCCCGGGTTGGCGCTCGGATCGATGATGTGGCAGCTGGTGCAGGTCAGGATCGGGCAGTTGCCGTCGAGGCACCCCGGGATGCCGCAGTTGACGCCGGAGAACAGCTGGCGCCCGGCCTCCTGATCGGCGGTGAGCGTGTGGTCGAGCGGCTGGTTGGGGTTCGGCGGATAGCTGACCTGGAGGATGAAGTCGGTGAACGCGTCCATGTTCGCGGCCGGGATCGGGCCGCTGCGGCCGAGCAGATCGGGGAACGCGACCTGGAACTTGTGGAACGCGGCGCGCTCGTCGAAGCTGCCGCTGTTGGGCTGCGCGCTCGGCGCGTCGTTGCCGCCGGTGCGATCGCCGCGCCAGTGCATCGAGCCGTGGTTGGCCATCCCGCGCAGGCTCAGCGTGGTCAGCGGTCCCTTCATCGGGTGGAACACCGGCTCGATCGGCTGGCCGGTGATCACGTTGAGCAGCGCGCTGTTGAACGGACCGGGGTTGTTGAACGTGTTGCCGTCGGGGTTGCCGAGGTCCCAGGCGAGGCTGTCGAAGTCGCCGAACACGTGGCAGCTGGCGCACGACGAGTCGCCGTGGCTCGACGACAACGACGCGTCGTAGAGGAACCGGCGGCCGGCGGCGACGCTGGCGGGCTCGGGGTTGTGCATCTGGACGTGCGCGATCTCCCGCTTGCCGGCCGTGTCGATGGTCGAGATCGCATCGTCGAACCGGGTCAGCACGTACAGCCGCTTGCGCCTCTCGTCGAGCAGGACGCCGGTGGGGCCGCCGCCCGAGACCGGGATGTGGCTCGCCGCGCTCGGCACGAACGTGTCGTTCTCGAGCTGCGCGGTGGAGAACACGCCGACCTTGTCCGAACCGAGCGCCGCGACGTAGAGCGTCGCTCCGTCGCCGGTCACCGCCATGCCCTGGGGCAGCGCGAGCGACTTCACGGACTCGGGGTTCGGGCTGGGCGCGCAGCAGTGCGCGAAGTCGATGTGCTTGTTCAGGTGCCGCGGCGCGACGCCGCCGCCGGGCGCCAGCACGGTGATCCGGCTCTCGTGGAGGTGGCCGCGCAGGCTGTGCCCGGCGAAGATCCCGGGCCCCTCGAACCGATCGGCGTTGTTCGCGTCGGTGTTGGCGACATAGACCTTGCCGTTCACCGGATTGACCACCATCGAGTACAGGATCGTGCCGACACCCTGGAACACGCCGCCGGCGCCGGCGATCTGGCGCGGCGGGTTCGCCATCGCGTCGAGCACGAACACGTCCTTGTCGGGCAGCGCGAGCTTCACGAGCTGATCGCGGACCCGACCGGCCGAGTCGACCCAGTGGGCGCCGTTCCACTTCACGATCGTCCCGACCTCGGGCGCGGCGCGGCCCTCGTGGTTGGTGGTAGGCCCGACGGCGCCGTCGGCACCGAAGCCGTCCGGCAGCGCGCCCTCGGTGATCGCGGTGGTCCGGTTGCCGGTATGAAACCCCGCGGCGTACACGCGGCTGCCGTCGGGCGTCACCGCGAGCGCGCGCGGCGTGTCGGTGAACAGGGTGACAATGGTGAGCGGCGTGCCGCCCAGGCCATTGCCGAGCGCGCCGGCGTCGAACACCCAGACGTCGGCGCGCCCGACCCCCGCGACCTCGAGCTGCGGATCGAACGGGATGTTCTGGCCGCGGTGCGCCGTGGTGATGAACGCCCGGCCGGCCGCAGGTCCGGCGAACACGATGTCGCGCGGCTCGTCGCCGACCAGCACCGTGCGCACGACGTGCCCCGACCGGGCGTCGCCGTCGAGCGCGACGACGCTCACGCTGTCCGAGAGGTGGTTCACCACCCAGACCTCGCGATCGGTCCGCGCCGCCACCGCCACCGGCTCGAGGCCGACGGGGATCGAGGCGGTGCGGACCAGCCGACTGTCGGTGATCCGGAACACCTCGAGTCGGTTATCGGGCGTGTTGACCGCAAACAACAGCTGTCGGTCCGGCGACATCGCGAGCGGACGGACCTGGCCGCTCTCGAACGTGGTGAACGATGCGGGCGGCCCGGGCGGCAGCGCCGGACCGACCTGCTCGGCAGCGCCGGCGCTCGACGATTCGCCTGAACGACTGGCATTATCCGATGGCGCTGTACAGGACAGCGTCGTGGTGGCCGCGAGCATCTCGAGCGCAATCAGCGCCATCGACGAGATGCCATGAACATGGCGTGAACTCATCACACTCCCCTTTTCAGTTTTCGGCGTTATAGCAACACGCAGATTCGTGGCAATGGCGGAGTGCGCTCACTGCCATGTGGACTCAGCTTTTCCAGTCACTGCCCGATGTCACGTGCGGCGCGGCGGGTACCGGAACAGTGCCAGGCGAGTTCCGGGGGTGTTCCGCAGACGTCACCGCGTGGCGAGCTGCGCGAGGTGGTCGCGGACGAATGGCCGGCGCGTCACGGCGCGACGATCACGGCGAGCTGCGCGAACGCCGCGGCGTGCAGCGGCCGCTCGACGGTCGAGCCGTCGTCCATCGCGGGCAGCGTGTAGCGATCGACCGACAGGCCGAGCCGCGCCTCGAGCCGCACCAGCGCGGTGGCGGCGAGCTGCAGCTCCCCGAACACCGCGCCGCCGGCCCGCCGGGCGCGCAGCTCGGTGGTCATTCGCTGCACGATCCAGGTGTTGCCGACGACCTCGATCCCGAGCGCGGCGCGCAGCCGCGAGCTCAGCGCGTACTCGGCCCGCGCGTGGCGCGGCAGGAACACGTCGAACCGCAGCGGCGAGCCCACGCGCTGGTGGACGTAGCCGGCGAGCGGCAGCACGGGGTACAGATCGGCGGTCGACGTGTAGACGACCCCGACGAGCACCGCGTCCGACGGGCCGAGCACGCGGTGGACCATCACCGACGAGGTGATCTGGAGCCCGCTCCACGTCGCGGCCTGCAGATCGGTGGCGTACGCGGCGCCGGCCGAGCCGCGCAGCGACCAGCCCGGCGCCAGCGCGGTGCCGCCGCCGAGCGTGGTCTCGAAGCGGTGGAGCACCAGGTGCTCGTCGAGATCGTCGAGCCCGACGTCGAGGTGGGTGGCGCCGTAGCCGAACAGCAGCGCGATGCCGTAGCCATCGCCGCGGATCAATGGCGCCGCGGCCTTGAGCCGGAAGTCGCGGGTCGACAGCGCGGCGCTGCGGGTGGCGGTGTACGACGCCGCGACCGCGTCGCTCCGCGGCGACAGCCGACGGCCCGCCGGCACCGCAGGCGCCGGATCCGCAGGCGCCGGATCCGCGCGCGCGGACGCGCCGGCATGCGCGAGCACCGCGAGGATCAGCAGGCGCCGCACGCGCCGAGTGTACGCGCACGGCGGGCTCGCCGCGCAAGCCGGAGCGCCGCAGATGGCGTCGCCCACCGCTACGAGGCGCGGCGGCGGGTGGCGCTGGCGCTGGCGAGGAACCGGGCGAGGTAGGGCGCGGTCCGGCTGTGGGGCGCGGCGGCGACGCTGGCGGGCGGGCCGGCGGCGACGATCCGGCCGCCTTCATCGCCGGCGCCGGGGCCGATGTCGATCACATGGTCGCTGCCGGCGACGACCCGCATCTCGTGCTCGACGACGATCACGGTGTTGCCGGCGGCGACCAGGCCGTCGAGCTGGGCCATCAGTCGGGCGACATCGGCGGGATGCAGGCCGGTGGTGGGCTCGTCGAGGACATACAGCGAGCTGCCGCGCTGGGTGCGCTGGAGCTCGGTGGCGAGCTTGATGCGCTGGGCCTCGCCGCCGGACAGCTCGGTGGCGGGCTGGCCGAGGCGGAGATAGCCGATGCCGACCTGGCGCACGGTGTCGAGCGCGCGGTGGAGCTGCGGGACATCGGCGAAGAACGCGAAGGCCTCGTCGACGGTCATGCCGAGCACGTCGGCGATCGTCCGGTCGCGGTAGGTGACCTCGAGGGTCTTCGCGTTGTAGCGGGCGCCGCGGCAGGTCGGGCACGGCGCGTAGACGCTGGGCAGGAACAGCATCTCGACGGACACGAAGCCCTCGCCCTGGCAGTGCTCGCACCGGCCCTTGGCGACGTTGAACGAGAACCGGCCGGCGTCGTAGCGGCGGGCGCGGGCGAGCCGGGTCCGGGCGAACAGACCGCGCACGTGATCGAACAGGCCAGTATAGGTGGCGAGGTTGGAGCGCGGCGTGCGGCCGATCGGCTTCTGATCGACACGGACCAGGCGCCGAATGCCAGCGATGCCAGCGAGGCCGCCCGTGATCACCCCCGATGTGGTCGGCGCGGCGCGGTCGGCGGCAGGATCGTCGGCCTCGTCGGGGTCGTCGAGGGCCTGGCCGAGCGCGGCGGCGACGAGCTCGACGAGGGCCTGGCTGACCAGGCTCGACTTTCCGGATCCGGACACGCCGGTGACGCAGGTGAGGACGCCGAGCGGGAACGCGACGTCGATCGCGCGGAGGTTGTTGCGGGTGACGCCGGTGAGCGACAGCCAGCCGTGCGGCGTGCGCGGCGTGTGGTCGGCCACCGCGTCGCGACCGAACAGGTAGTGGCCGGTCTGCGACGCCTCGACGTCGGCGAGGCCGGCGAGCGGGCCGCTGTACAGGATGCGACCGCCGTGCTCGCCGGCGGCGGGGCCGACGTCGACGATCCAGTCGGCGCGGCGGATCACGTCGAGGTCGTGCTCGACGACGAACAGCGAGTTGCCGGCGTGCTTGAGGCGATCGAGGGCGGCGACGAGCGCCTCGGTGTCGGCGGGGTGCAACCCGGCCGACGGCTCGTCGAGGACGTAGACCACGCCGAACAGGTTCGAGCGGATCTGGGTGGCCAGGCGCAGGCGCTGGAGCTCGCCGGGAGACAGGGTCGGGGTGCTGCGATCGACGGTGAGGTAGCCGAGGCCCAGATCGAGCAGCGCCGCGAGCCGCGCGACGAGGTCGTGCGCGATGCGCTGGGCGACGATCGCCTTCTCGGGGTGGCCGGCCGAGGCGGCCGGGGTCGCGGTCGCGTCGGCGAACGGCCGGAACACGGCGGCGAGCTGGTCGAGCGGCAGGCCGGACATCTCGGCGATGTCGCGGCCCGCGAACGCGACCGAGAGCGCCTCGCGCCGCAGCCGCTTGCCGCCGCAGGTCCGGCAGTCGGCGCCGATCAGGTACTGCGCGACTCGCCGCTTCATCATCGCGCTCTGCGTGGTGGCGAAGCTGTGGAGCACGTGGCGCCGGGCGCTGGTGAAGGTCCCCAGGTAGCTGGGCTCCTCCTTGCGCTTGAGGGCGCGGCGCGCGTCGGGCGGATCGAGGCCGGCGTAGACCGGGACGGTCGGCTGCTCGTCGGTGAACAGGATCCAGTCGCGGGTCTTCCGGGGCAGCTCGCGCCACGGCCGGTCGACATCGTGGCCGAGGCTGACCAGGATGTCGCGCAGGTTCTGGCCCTGCCAGGCGAGCGGCCAGGCGGCGACGGCACGCTCGCGGATGGTCAGCGAATCGTCGGGCACCATCGAGCGCTCGGTGACCTCGTAGACCCGGCCCAGGCCGTGGCAGGTCGGGCACGCGCCCTCGGGCGTGTTGGGCGAGAACGACTCGGCGTGGAGCAGCGGCTGGCCGCGCGGATAGTCGCCGGCGCGCGAGTACAGCATGCGCAGCAGGTTCGACAGGGTCGTGACGCTGCCGACCGACGACCGCGTGGTGCCCGCGCCGCGCTGCTGCTGGAGCGCGACCGCCGGCGGCAGGCCGTCGATCTCGTCGACCTCGGGCACCGGCATCTGATCGAACAGCCGCCGCGCGTAGGGCGAGACCGACTCGAGGTAGCGCCGCTGGGCCTCGGCGTAGAGCGTCCCGAACGCGAGCGACGACTTGCCCGAGCCCGAGATCCCGGTGAACACGACCAGCGCGTCGCGCGGGATGTCGACGTCGAGGTCCTGGAGGTTGTTCTCGCGGGCGCCGCGGACCCGCACGAACCGCGCGCGGTCGGCGGATTCGAGGCGCAGCGGTCGATCGGGCTTGGTCATGGTCGGCGACGCGGCGGGTGGAGGTCACCGTAGCGCACTCTCCGGACTGCCGATCAGCGAACGGCCGGGATGCATCGCGCGACGCCGTGTGCGACGGTGCGTGCCATGCGCCAGATCTGGATCACCAAGCCCGGCCCGCCCGAGGTGCTGCAAGTACGCGAGGCTCCGGATCCGACGCCAGGACCGGACCAGGTCCGGATCCGCGTGCGCGCCGCCGGGATCAACTTCGCCGACCTCATGGCGCGCGTCGGGCTCTACCCGGATGCCCCGAAGCCGCCGTGCGTGGTCGGCTACGAGGTCTCGGGCGTGATCGACGCGGTCGGCCCCAAGGTCGCGCGGTTCGCGGTCGGTGATCGGGTGTTCGGCATGCCGCGGTTCGGCGGCTACAGCGACACGCTCGTGGTCTCGGAGAGCCAGGCGTTCCGGATGCCCGAGAAGATGACGTTCGAGGAGGCCGCCGCGATGCCGGTGGTGTACCTGACGGCCCACCACATGATGCTGTTCACCGGCAACCTGCGCCGGGGCTCGCGGGTGCTGATCCACTCGGCGGCCGGCGGCGTCGGCCTCGCGGCGATCGAGCTGGCGAAGACCCGGGACTGCGAGATCTACGGCGTGGCCTCGGCCGGCAAGCACGAGTTCCTGCGCCAGCGCGGCTGCCAGCACCCGATCGACGGCGCGGGGGACCACGTCGCCGAGGTGACGCGCGCCACCGGCGGCAAGGGCGTCGATCTGGTGCTCGATCCGGTCGGCGGCAAGAGCTGGTCGGAGGGCTACGCGCTGCTCGCACCCGCCGGGCGGCTGGTCGCGTTCGGGCTGTCGGCGGCCGCCTCCGGCAAGAAGCGCAACCTGATCCACGCGCTGCGCCAGCTGATGCAGATCAAGAGCTACAGCCCGCGCGTGCTGATGGACGACAACAAGACGATCTCCGGCTGCAACATGGGCCATCTGTTCGGCGAGGTCGGGATGCTCGCCGAGCAGTTCGAGGCACTGGTCGGGCTGTACGACGCCGACAAGATCCACCCCCACGTCGATCGCAGCTTTCCGTTCTCCGAGGCCGCCGCGGCGCACCACTACCTCCACGATCGCAAGGCCAAGGGCAAGGTCCTGCTCGTTCCCGACGGCGCGGCCAGCTGACCCCAGTCGTGGCCAGACCGCTGCGACGGGGGCCGCAGCCGATCGCTGCACGATCGCACGCTGGTTGTGACCGACTCTGCAATCCATTGTGAGATGCGGATTATCACAGTCAAACGTGCGTAGTTGATGTCGAGTTGATGTCGAGCTTCCCTGCGCGCCCACCGTAGAACGCGCATGTCGATGAGAGGGTCCCGAGAGCACCAGCCTGGGCAGCGCGGCGGGGTGGGCGCCGCGGCGGTCGCGCCGATGGCCGGCCCCGGAAAGCGTACGCTGACCGAGGAGCTCGGCGCCGGAGACCGCCTGCCCGACCCGCAGCGCTCGCAGTTCGAGCGGTCGCTCGGCCGCGATCTCTCGGGCGTTCGCGTGCACACCGGCGACGCGGCGGCGGAGCACGCCGATCGCGCCGACGCCCGCGCGTTCGCGACCGGATCGCACATCGTGTTCGGCCGGGGCGAGCACCGGCCCGACGACCGCAAGGGGATGCACCTGCTCGCGCACGAGGTCGCGCACACCGCGCAGCAGCCGGACGCTGCGCCGTCGGGCGAGCTGGCGACCACGCAGCCCGGCGACGGCGCCGAGCGCAACGCCGATTCGGCGGCGGCCGCGATGCTCGCCGGCAAGCCGGCCGCGGTGTCGGCGCAGCCGGCGTCGATCGCGCGCAAGGCGAAGACCGAGAGCGTCGATGAGAGCGTGGAAGGGCCGCCACCCGAGCCGGCGGGAGATGCCGGCGCACCGGCGGCCAGCGGCGGCGACACCGCGACGGCCGCGAACGGCGCGGACGAGCCGATCGGCGAGCTGACCGCCGAGCGGGTGGGCGCAGAGCCCGACGAGGGCGACGATGTCGGCCCCGACGTGCCGGTGCGCGACCCCGAGGCCGGCAAGCAGGAGCTCGCCGGCGCAGCTCAGCAGCTGCCGCCCCAGGGCGCGGAGGGCGTCGAGGGCGGCCTCGCCCCCGAGGCCGGCGCGGCGCCAGCGGGCGGCGGTGGCGGCGGTGACGGCGCGGTCAACGACGAGGTCTCGGCCTCGGTCGTGGCGGCGCAGAGCGACACCCGCGAGGCGATCGCCCAGTCCGAGGCGGACTCCGCGGCCTACAAGGCCGAGATGACCGCGAAGCGCGACAGCTTCGAGGCCGAGCAGCACGCGACGATGCTCGAGCAGATCAAGGCGATGAGCTCGATCGAGAAGCGCCAGACGCTGCAGGAGATGGGCTACGACGCCAAGGCGGTCAAGAAGCTCAAGGACGCCGAGCTCGACGGGCTGATCGAGGGCCGGATGGAGAGCGAGCAGCGCAAGACCAAGATCCTGGGGATGACGCCCGAGGAGCTGGCCGCGCTGTCCCCCGGGCAGAAGATCCAGTACCTCGTCGATCTGGGCATCGATCGCGGCGATCTCGACAAGGCCGGCCAGGCCAAGGCGACCCAGCTGTTCGACGACATCATGAAGGTCGCGCACGTCCCCGGTCAGCACAAGGTCAAGATCAAGATCAAGGGCGGCCTCCTCGGCAAGAGCTGGGAGGTCACGGTCAAGTGCGACGCCGAGGGCAACACCGACATCGAGGCCAAGAAGCAGGGCGGGTTCCTGTCCAAGCTGTGGGGCTGGGTCAAGCTCGCGCTGCCGATCATCCTCACGGTGCTGGCGCCGCTCACCGCCGGCGCGTCGCTGGTGGTGCTCGCGGTCTACCAGACGGTGAACGCGATCAAGAACGGTGACTGGCTCGGCGCGGTGATCGGCATCGCGGGCGCGGTGGTCGGCGCCGGTGCGTTCATGGCAGCGGCGAAGGGCGCGGCCGGCGCGGCGACGACATTCTCCAAGATCGCCGACATCGCGACCAAGGTGAAGAAGGTCGCCGAGGCGGCGCAGCTCGCGATGCAGGCCGCCAAGGCCAAGAACGCCGGGTCGCTGCTCGGCGCGCTGGCCGCGGGCGCAGCGGTGTTCGCGAAGACCTCGAGCGACACCGCCGGCAAGTTCGCCGAGACCATGAAGAAGTGGTCGGACAGGCTCGACAAGTGGGCCAAGGTCATCACCGGCGGCGAGAAGGTCGTGCAGGGCATCAAGAAGGGCGATCCGATCGCGGCGATCGGCGGCGCGTTCGACACCGCCGTCGCCGTGGCGGGCAAGACCACCGGCACCGGCAAGGCGCTGGAGCGCGCGTCGAAGATCACCGGGTTCGTCAACGCCGGCAAGCGCGCGATGCAGGCCAATCCGCCCGACTACCCGGCGGTCGCCGAGGCCGCGCTCGGGATCGCGAACCAGCTCAAGGAGGATCGCCGGATCGAGGACGCGAGCAAGATCATCGGGCAGGCCGATCGGCTCAAGAAGGCGTGGGACAAGCGCGCGTCGGATCCGGGCGCGCTGATCGACGCCGCGCTCGGGCTCGCCGGCGCGATCCAGACCGCGAAGTACGACATCACCCACCCCGAGACCAAGGACGCCGATGGCAAGCCAACGCCGGACGCGGACCGCGCGGCGATCACCAAGCGCTACGAGCGCGCGGGTCAGATCGTGCGCTCGGCGAGCGCGGTGCTCAAGGCCGCGACCACCAAGCCGC
>Ga0307515_10007719_pt1 | contig 21181 bp, 22 predicted proteins | sample 17_EM_MG_FD_194513 | JGI IMG/M metagenome (GOLD analysis project Ga0307515, IMG submission 194513) | Populus trichocarpa ectomycorrhiza microbial communities from riparian zone in the Pacific Northwest, United States - 17_EM | ecosystem: Host-associated > Plants > Roots > Unclassified | place...
CTGCTCGCCGCTGGAAGACAGGACAGCCGCTCAGGCACTTCCCGTAGACACGTAAACGCAAACTTGACAGGACAAAATACGTGGCCTCGAGAAGTTTTGGTGGGCGAATCAGAAGACCATTCTTCCTCCCGTGCCTTGTTCGCGATCGAAGGGGGCGTGCAGCAGGCGGATGATATGCTCCGTGGACATTGTTCGGCCAGTGGAAATTTGAGTGAGTGGCCCACGTGCCCTCAGCACGTACGGTGGATCTGGAGGAAACGGCGGCTCTTCCGCTCTGTGGAATTGACAGATCCGGCTGGCCCGTTGAGAGATGCAGATCCAACAGGCACAGGGTCACGTCAGCTGACCGAGAACACGTTTTGGCTTGACAGACAGCGAATACATCTGCAGGCTCAAAGTAGAGAATGGTGTCAGATCGTACTTCACGCATGGACGTCTGCGCCGGTCGTGAGCTTCCTGATTTTTTTGCACGAGAGAGTCTACGTTCACTTCGTCCGTTGGCGAACCACACACTGAGGGGCTCACCCTTGACCGTGAAGGATCAATTAATGGAATGAACGAGATACTCATTTTGGCTCACAGCTAGCTTACGGCATGCGACCTTTCACCACGACCTTGCCGTGATGCCTTTGTACACGTCGGTGATGGTGCTCGGCGCTCACTATGATAACCCGGTTACCAACAGCATTGCGCGAGAAATTTGCTATAAAATCTGCAGGAGATGCGCAGGCTCAGCTCAGGCGTTATAATGACCACGCTTGCCACGATTCTATCCGCTATATTACTGGTAAATAACAGTGGGCATTATATTTATGCATAAAGATAAGTTCCCCCGTGACCTCACGAGTGATTTCGAGGTTGCTATTGGCCAGAGGCTAATTAGGCTAGGCCGAGGCAGTCTTAGCCGGGGAATCTTCCCCGTATCTCCATCCCTCAAAGCTTGAGCTCTACCACAACGCTCATGTCCTTGAATCCTCTTCCTTGGCCGTACTACTTTACGTTCGCCATCTATGAACCTTTCCTGACCATTCTCTGTGCCATTTGGTCATTCTCTAATCCTAGAGAGGTAAATGGAGCACCGCAGGACACTGCCAGAAGGGGAGAACTAACACCATTGCCAGGCATTTAATTCCCAAGCCCCATGGGCGACCCCTGATGGAACAGGCGGAGAATTGAGCGCCCAGGCGCACGTTACGATCCTCCAACTTGTCCATCTTTTCGTCCTATTGGCCCTCATCAACCTCTTCGTCATCAATGCCACCCGCCGCCAGTTTGCACAAGACCCGAAAGCGCAAGAGGTCATCTATAAAGCGCTCTTTACGGTGCTCATGTTCGGGGACTTTGCACATCTTGGCATCACTCTATATGCGATGGGGCCGATGCGGTGGGAATTCGGAGGATGGAGCCCATTGACGTGGTTTAGTCTTACTGTTGGCGTCTCCCTGCTTGTTCCCAGGGCACTTTGGCACCTTGGCGTTGGCAGGGGTGTACCCACCCACACAGATTCTAAAGTGAAGAAACGGATGTGACATGCTTCCACCTGCTGTACTAGTCTCATAAAAGATGAGACTGGCAGCGTTTGGGCAGAATCAGGGAATGAATTCATCTCCATTGTACTATTTTTTTCCCCCAAAACCCCGCTCTTCCTGGCTCCTGGTGTCTAACAGTCTTCGGATTCCATGTAGATAATAAAATCTGTCTTGAAAGCAGCCTACGGTGGGCGAAATAAACGCACACCAGTTCCGCACTTCTCAGATCCTGGCATCAGTTCGAGACCCCATTGGTCAGGGTGCGGAGACTTACAGCCCTATGCACCATACACCATGGGAGAAAATAAGAAATGGCCTGGTACAGTATGTCACTCTATATCTCTGTTACCGACTTTCATCGGAAATACTTGGCTCCTCACACTGGTTCGCTACCTCCCTGCGATCTGGCCAGTAACAATCCTATAGGTGTGAACCTGTCCTCTAGTGGTTGCTGTGTGGTTCCGATCCTCCATTACGTCGCTCATTGGCTAACGTGGAAAGCACGGGGCTGGCTGGCCGGTGGAAGAATCGAGGTGTGACCACGAGTATTCTATAACCACAAAAGTAGCCATGCAGCAAAACAGTCACATCACAAAACAAGTAAAGCACGATCAGAACGACAAACCGTAACTAATCTACACGCAAGACAAAATAAAAAAAGAGGGGACTCCAGTTCATCACAATCGCAAAAGAAGTCATTACCATCTTCACGTCTCCACAACTCCGTCTTTCCTTCCCTTTCCTTCCCCCCTCTGAAACATCTCATCGGGGTTCTGGTTTTCTCCCGTGCGCCCATCCCATCCCATCCCATCCCACCGTTACCGCCACCGTTATCGTTTTCGTCATCGTCATCGTCGTCCGTCGTTGTCGTTATGGCGAATTATCGTCACTGCTCTCGTCCTGACCCCAAACCGCAAACGCGCGCCGATGTGTGCCCGCGTCAAAGTCAGCACTGCGCGACGATGCGTGCCGGATGTGTGGGCGGGGTGGGGCGGTATGCGGGGGCGTGAACTCGTTCCGGAGCCCGCTGGGCGTCGCCACGCCGTGCGTGTACGTGAGGTGCGGGTGGTGCGGGTGAGGGTGTTGCGGGTGGTGTGGATGTGGATGTGAGTGTGGATGAGGATGAGGCACCTGCGGATGTGGACGCGGCGTTGACAGTGGCTGGTACGTCGGCGCGCGGGGCGTCCGCAGAGAGTCATCCTTCCTCCCCTTGATCGCCTTAGCAGCCGCAATCCCCTCCTCGTACGCAGGCGCGTCAGGGTGCGGCGTCGTCGTGATCGGGTGCTGCTCCCGCTCGCCACCCAGATCCGCTATCCTCGGTCCAGCACTCGTACTGGTAGTGGTGGTAGTGCCCCCCACGCTACTGCTCCGGCTGCTCTCAGGCGGCGAGTTCTCCCCAGATGAGGTCGCACGCGCCTCGGCGCGTTTGGCGGCCGCTGCTGCACCTTCAGGGGACGAATCGGTGATGTCAAAGTCGTCCTCGTGGTCCTCCCCATCGCTCGCCCCGTCCTCGTCTTCCTCGTCCTCTTCGTCCGACCGGTCGTCCACTTCATCAGGCTCAGTGGGCGCATCATCAACCGCACTCATCGCATTCGCATTCACAGTCCCGTTCACCTCATGCCGCACGGGCGTACCCTTGCGCTTCTCGCGCTCCTTCGCGGGACCCTCCTCGACGACGACGAAGCTCTTCTGGCGCTCACGCTCGTTCCACTTGAGCGTGCGCGAGATGGCCTGGAACCAGTCGGTGCTTTGCTTATCCGCGCATACGGTCGGGAACGGGTACTTGGACGCGGTGACCTTGATGTGGTCGCCCTGCTTGAGCTCGACGCGCCCGCGCCCGTCAAACGACGCCCATGCCGTCGAGCGCGAGTTGAACGGCACGCAGATCCGCAGCTCCATCGTGTCCGGCAGTAGCATCGGCCGGAAGGACAGCGTGTGCGGGCAGATTGGCGAGATGAGGATCGCGGGGATTTCTGGGTGCACAAGCGACCCGCCTGCAGAGAGCGAGTAGGCCGTTGAGCCTGTCGGTGTCGCAATGACGAGACCATCTGCTTGGACCGTCGTCATGTGGTGCTCGTCGCCTGTATAATTAAATGTCAGCACGATAGTATGTGGAATGATTGGATGGTATACACGCACCAAACAACTCGAGCAAACTAACGTACGGCGACGGCCCGCGATCCACAACGAGATCATTGATGACTTCAAACGTCTCCACTGGCCTCGTCGTAAAACACTTGATCTCCTTATCTTTCCCGCCATGGGACGCGGGGGTCTGGGGGTAACCACCCTCGAGTGCTTCCCACCCACCACGTTCGAGGTCCTTCATGAGGATTTCGCCAGTAATCCCCTTTTTGACGGCTTTACGCTTTTTGGTCTCTTTCTCAGCGATGGCGCGATAGACGGTACAGGTGAAGCGCATGCGCAGGTTGACACGGATGCCGTTGTCGATTGCGGAATCCATCACGGGTTTGTAGTCATTGAAATCAAAGTTTGTGAGGAAGCCCAGGGAGCCGAGCGCAAAGGGTAGCACAGGGGGTACGATTCGCTGGAAGAGCCAGGACGTGAAGAGAACGGTGCCGTCACCGCCGAGCTGAAAGCATGGAAAGTGGTATATTAGTATGGTTTGTAATGCGTAGAGATGGAGGTGGGCTGACCGTCACGACGAAATCGAACAAATGTGGTGAGCGACTGCACATATCGCTCGTCCAGTAGCGGAGCTGGCCCTCGTCTTTGGGCTCGGAGCTCGAGCGCTCAGAGTGCATGGACACGATGGACGAGCTCGAGGATCCGCGTCTGGGCAACGGCGCGAAGAACTCCGGGTACTCGGCACGGATACCGTCGGGGTCGAAGCGCTTCGAGTAGCGGAGCTGCGCGTCGACGTAGACGATGAGGCGCTTTCCGCCACCATGTGGGCGCTGCTTGCCCATGAGATAGATGGCGAGGTCGCGGGTGAGCTTGATGAGGCGGTTGTCGCGCGCTTTTGTAATGATTAAAATGCTCGAGAGGTTGGAGTGGACGCGTGCACGACCTGGGTGGGTAGTATTATGAGCATATAGGTATAGGTGTAGCTAGAAGGAGGGTAAATCGGGACTGACTGAGCGCCTTGTTCATCTCGCGGACGCCGATTGCGGTCTCTGCAAGCTGTCGGGTGAGGGAATTTGCATGGTCTCGCTCCACATCGAGGTCGGCGTCGTCCTCGTTGAGGGTAGGGGGAAGGGTGTGGGGGTTGATGGTCTTTGAAACGCCGACGGGGGCATTGGCGTTGTGCTGCTGGGTGAGCCAGTCCTTCAACGACGCGCCGCGCTCAAGTTGGGAGTGTACAAAGCAGGGGCTATTAAGAGCACCATACATGTTGCTTTGCCGCGTTGTTAGCGGGTGCGAGACTGACTGCTCCTGGATATCTGGGACCGAGTTGGAGTGAGCAAATGGGATGAGGACAGTAGCGTCGCCGTCTGGGGTGCGCTGTAGGACAATATCTGTCCCAATGAGGCCTTGAACTGCACCCTTTGCTGGGTCGATGAGGAGATTTTGTGGTCGGGCACTACCTCGTCGCTGGAGCTGGGGGTTGTTCTGGCGCTGATGTTGATGTTGATGCTGATGCTGACTGCCGTTGTCGTTGACGGGATTATCGCTTGTACTTGTTGGGGCTGTGGCCGCTGAAGCCGGTGTGAGAGGGTGGGTACGTGGGATACGTGGGCTACGTGGGACGACGGGGACGGGAACGACGCTCGGGGTGGTAGGTGGAGTGCTAAATGTCTCAGCGTCTGGCGATGCTGGCGGAAACATTACACTAGATGTACAGTAGTAAAACGAGAAGCCGGGGAGAATGTTTGGTGGTGGTGGTGGTGGTGAGACTAGTCCTAGATCGAACCTAGATTCGATGCTACTGGGACACTTTGGACTTTGGACACTGACAGACCTCCGTTAGTGACAGACATGAGCTTATAAACAGACCGAGTAAGTACAGTAGCTTCTAGACCTAGACCAGGTGTCCAGCGCTTGGTTCGGTGTCGCCGTCGCCGTCTCCTCAAACTCCTATCCGACCGCACGTTCCTTAGCCGACCCAACCAACCATCTCGTGTGGTATTCTGTCCAGGGCTGCGCTCAGTCAGTCAACCGCTGACCATTTGGGCATTCTATTTGACATTTTGAACACTATGTCAGCTCCCAGGCTCGCTCTGTACTATTGACTTCATAGCCACCATAGCCACCCTAGCGTCATCTCCATCTTACGGGCTTTGCCGGACTTGAGTATGCAGAGCTAGGCTTAATATCCAAATGCGCTGTCACATAACACAGGGCGCGCGGGGGCCAGAACAACAGAGAACGTATATGGCGAATTTCTATTAATACCCTTATCCGCGTGCCGACTACTCTGCTTTCCCCATTGAGCGTTTCCGAGGTTACTCTCTTGTCGTTCTCCTTCCAGCAACGAATGCGGAGATTCAAAGCCTCAAAGAAACGCGCAGTCACTGCGTCCTGCTCAAGGAAGCTTGTGCGATGAACCCAATGGTTGCTGTCACGGAAAGATTTCGCCCCGTCAGCGTAAGGTACTCCCCTAGATGCCAAGTCGCCAAGATCGTGGAACCCACTATCGCTCTGGTGTTCCCCACCTACCCCACCCACTCGCACACGCTACCCAACGGTGCGTTGGTGCACATGCAAACAACTCACTGGCCGCGCTCACTCACCAATGAATGTGCGTTTTGCATCAATGGGGAGCACTACCCGCTCACTCGCTTATAACATACACGTACAAGGTGAACGAACTTATCGAGCTTGTTGTAGTACGGACTCGGAGTCGGAAGGGATGGAATCGATTGACGCAATAAGTGATAACCGTGCGCGGCACAGTTCGCCGAGGGACGGGTTCATTCGCGAGTGAACATCGAAGAGGTGCCGCACAGCGCACTGAGGTGCTCCCTGGACTCAGTCGTCCAAAGGACTGATCTCCAGGAATGGTCTGTGAGAGCCTGCCAAGTCGCTTGTTGCCTTGTGTGGTCATGGCTCTTCGGCAAGTGCTTAGAGGTGCAATCACTAGTATAAGCATGTTCATATCCTACAAGGGGGAATCCAGACACCAATTTTCACGCCACGTGGGAGTCGAATGGCGTGTGGTCAGGAGCACGAGCCTTGAAAAACCCAGTCTGCGCAAGCCACAACCCCTTTTTTCTAATCTCCATAGGTCGACATTGTTGTCTCCTCGAAAGTTGGGCGTGTTTCCCTCAAGGCTGGCGAGCCGAGGGGGGTGTGGTACAAAGTATAAGAGAGCCAACATGGCCCTGCGATTTGAAACTCACCTGCTCCGTGCATAGATTGGAAAGTCGTGTTGATGAACATAAACGACCCATAGTATTATAATCAAATGTCTCAAGAAGCTATTCAACCACCAAAACCGGTTCCGGAATCCCGCGTCCCATTGCTCTCTCCACAACTTTCCTCTTACTTCATCGCAGGCGGTGTAGCCGGAGCCGCGTCTCGCACGGTGGTGAGCCCATTAGAAAGACTTAAGATAATACAGTACGCTCTCAACGCGATATGCACGATGCGCGCCCTAACTTACTGTCAAGACAGGTCCAGTCGGGCGGAAATACCAAAGGCCAGTATCAGGGCGTATGGAAAAGCCTCGTTAGAATGTGGAGAGAGGAGGGTTTCAAGGGGTTTATGCGTGGTAATGGCATAAACTGCGTCCGTATCATTCCGTACAGTGCGGTTCAGTTTACAACGGTGCGTAAAATGCTACATTATCTCTAGCGTGTCTCGCTCATAGCTCCCTATTACCCTAGTATGAACAACTGAAGAGGTGGTTTACCGGGAATGGTTCCCGACCCCTCGACACCCCCACTCGTCTGACTGCTGGTGCTCTTGCAGGTGTCACGTCGGTCTCTGTGACATACCCACTAGGTAAGAACGATCGCCTATATACACACTCTCCGATTTATTTACTTTCTCCCTCACTCTAGACCTTATTCGCGCACGACTTTCAATAGCATCTGCCTCTTTCCAAATGGGGACCTCCACGGCAGCAGCGGCGGGGGCGGTGGCCGGAAGTGCTGCTACCGTTCGAATGGGGCTACCAAAGATGCCTGGGATGTGGGAGATGACCCTCAAAGTAATGCGAGAGGAGGGCGGCGTCCGCGGTCTCTACCGGGGAATCATGGCGACCGCGGCCGGCGTGGCGCCGTACGTGGGGTGCAACTTTGCCACATACGAGTTCCTGAGGGGGGTCATTACGCCGCCTGACAACACGACGGTCCCGCGCAAGCTCCTCTGCGGCGCGCTCGCTGGGTCCGTCAGCCAGACGCTCACATACCCTTTTGATGTCCTGAGGAGGAAGATGCAAGTCACTGCGATGGGGCGGGGCGCCATTGGGTACCAGTACAATGGAGCCATCGACGCCATGCGGCATATTTTGCGTAATGAAGGTTGGCCTGGGTTGTATAGAGGGCTCTGGCCTAACTTGCGTACGTCCTTTACTCCCCCCCTGACATCTTTTTCCGTGTACTGAGATGATCGCTACAGTTAAGGTTGCTCCAAGCATCGCGACATCCTTCTTTACATACGAGAGTGTCAAGGAATTGCTTATTGGCTCATCTTGAAGCAGGGCATTCTGCCACCCACGTAAATTATTACCCACTGTCTAGACAAAATCATTAGTATCTCACGTCCGATCTATGTCTCCGCTTGTCTTCTTTTACGTCACTTGAACTCAACCGCCCGCGAAGGACTTTCTCTCTCGACATGGGAGATTATGCAACCACTGAGCTCTCGGATGCACTCATCAAGCTCGGAGTAAAGCACGGTGGATACCTACCGGATATCCAACAGTACTCGCCCGTCCCAGGTGTCCGTATCAGCGGACCGGCCTATACCGTCCAAATGGTGCCATTCAACGATACTACCTCACCCAAACCCGCACAGCACTTTGTCGATGCGGCTCCAGCGGGCCATGTGATTGTCATCAACGTTCCGCCTGGTGAGCTGCAGCCAAGCATATTTTTATTTTTATTATTTATAATTGAGTTTTCGATCTGAACAGACGTTAAGTCGGCAGCGTGGGGTGGGTTGATGACACTGGGGGCGAAATCGCGTGGGGCGGTGGGCGTGGTGGTTGTTGGTCGATGCAGAGACGTCAGTGAGCACCGGGAGGCCGGCTTTGCGGTGTTTGCGCGGGGACAGTCGACGCTTGGACAGAGGCCGTTCACGCGCCCCTCTGCGCTGAACGTCCCCCTCACGATCTCATCATCGTCATCGGCGACTGCGACTGCGAGCGGTGGCTCTGGGTTGTCCGACGTCGTCGAGGTGCATCCGGGTGATTGGATCGTTGGAGACGAGGATGGGGTGGTGTGCGTACCTAGGGAGATGCTGGCGCGTGTGTGTGCGATCGCGGAGAAGGGACGTAGAGAGGACGACAAATGCCGAGAGGATATCGTTGCTGGAAAGGGCGTGCAGGCCAGCTTCGATAAGTGGAGGGGTAAATTGTAAATTGTAGATTGTAGATTGTAGATCCATCATTCCCAGGAATGTCATCTCAATGTTAGTGTCTCGCAAACGCAGAGAAGAGGCTGTGTTCAACCAAACCATTGAACCTGGTCACACCCTGACTTGACTTTGGCCCCGTTTCTCTCTTATCTTCCTCGCCCTCTCGTACGACAGGCTGCCGGCTCAGCGGTGTCCAACGCACTCACACAATCCAACTCGACTATCAACATCCCCCTCTGCGAGATTGCGAGATTGCGAGTGAGAACACCAAGAGCTAGGCGCGGCGACGTGGAACGAAAATAAGACTTCAACATGCCATCGGGCTGGTTTAATCTAGGTGCAAGGCCTCGTTACACATGCTATTCGTGGGTCTGACGAGCCCTGGACGCGCAGAGACGGCGGGGAATGCGATGCCAGAGAACCAACTCTTCGACCACGAGTCGGCGTTCTCTTTCCTCAAGCTCACACGTACACAGCGGCTCTATGGCTTCGTTGGGTGGTATGGCCCATTTGGGTGTTTATCGTGGGTAGCTGCCAGGCTGATGTTTCGAAACCCAGCTTGTGTGTCGGACTCCTTCTATCGATCCTGGGGACGTCTCTCCTCTTCCTTGGCCAACTTATCACCTTCGTCTGTACGTCTACCTCGCTACGATGCTCACTCTATCCCCTTTTAACACTGGCCACTCCGCAGTCCTTTATACGCTCGGGATCGTCGTCTCCCTCATCGGTACCGGCTTCTTAATAGGTGTATGTGCTGCCCACATGCACGCGCTCGTGTTTCTGACGAAATCCTATTCAAGTTTTTCGCGCAGCTCAAGCAGGTACGCCATTTCATTTCATTTCCCCCCCCCGCCCCATGGATTTTGCATGTTCACCCACTCTCTCAGATGTTCGCACCCGTTCGAGTTGTAGCTACGATCATACTCATTGCATCAATGGGTTTGGTCTTTGTTGGAGCCTTCGTCTTGGGGAATCCGGTACGTATACTTGATGTGCCCGCGAAACTGCATGTCCTCGGACTTACGCTCTTTTCAGCTGCTGTGTATAAGTATGTCCCTGACCTTTTTGTTAAGCCACGTACACCCACTGATCCACCCGACTATAGTCTTCGTAATCATCGAGTATCTGGCGTACACTTGGTCAGGATCCCCCTAACAGTCGATCTCTGGAACCACGTCTCTAATAGACCTCCTCCCTTTAGGTACTGTTTGTCTTACATTCCCTACGCCCGAACTGGAGTGCTCAAAATGATCGGCCTCGGTTAACTCCGACTCCACTCGAAAGGAATGCTTCCCTGGGTTTTCTACTGTATATATATCTTCAACCAGTCAATCCACTTTTTCTCCAAATCTCCCAACCCACTCGATTTGATCACCTGAATTTTCACAAGCACTGCGACCAATACTGTGGGCTTACATAGACCAGGCTACACGGGCCTATGTGACGAGAACACTACTATTCCGACGAGCTGAGCGAGAGGTAGTGAAGTCGGTAAATATCGCTCCGATTTCTTCGATTCCAACGCCATTTCAACTACTTGGACAAATTGGCACTCGCTCACATGCATTATTTTCCTTGAATGAGAGTCATTACGGATACAATGGAAGGCCCCACTTGCAGCAGCGAGTGGATTGGCTTGCTGTCCTTACTTTTCACTCGGCGGAATCACCAACGCCAGTGAGAAATCGTCCCCCAGATTTGCGCGCAACATTGTATTATACGAGCAGTGGAGAGAATAGAATACGGCGTCTCCCTTCTTCAAAGCTTGGCAAATCAAGGAGAATAAACTGCTCAATTAAGGCGGACATGAAGATCGATGAATCACCGAACCAGATAAGGAAGAATGGTGATCTGATGTATCTTGACCCGTCAAGTTTGCGCTTACGGGAAGTGCCTGAGAGGCTGTCATGTCTGTGTGGCCCGACTCTTTCCCTGCGACGCATTCTGACTCTTGCCATCTCCGGGTGCGCTCGAAGCAATTCCCGTTAAATCACGGAACCTACCAAGACCTCATATTCATCACTCTCCATGGATTCTGACTTCGAGTGGTCTGACCGCACTCGGTCTGACCTCCACGTGCGCTACCCTCGCTTGACCTTGAAGAGCCCCTTCCTGCCCACTTCTTACAACGGTTATGATTTGCCGCCATGGGGCTATAGCTATCAGTTGCCGTTTCGTCATAAAGACCACCATTTACCTGTAGAAATATTCTCCGAGATCTTTCTATACGCCGTCCAACATGATCCACGCTCTCAAACGAATTTGATGCTCGTGTGCCGACACTGGCGCGATATTATGCTCTCCACTCCGGGCATCCACTCTCAATTGAGGATCGACAGTCGAACAAAAATGAAGGATGTCGAGAGGTTTGGGAGAAGATGGCTCCTTGATGTGACTGTTGATATGACTGTTGTTGACAGGCGGTATGAACCGAAATATGATCCTGTCAGATTTTATTCTTGCTTTATGGCCACAGCCGAAGCAGCATCCAGATGGCGCTCGCTTGTGCTTGTTTCATTTCCACCTCCTGGAGAATACAAGGATCTGCAAATTGTGCATCCTTTGCAGCATCTTGAGTCCTTCAAACTCGACGCACGCTGCGACCTTGGCAACTTCTTGGAGCCACTTCTCACCACAATCACCACAACTATCACCTCACGCTTTACTGTAATGGAGGTCTTTCACCCTGATGCTGCACTCCACCTTGTGCAACCAGCTCACTTCCAAATCTTTTCATCCCTCACAACCCTCAGACTTATTTGTAGAAGGATGCAGAATCCTGTCGATATCCTCCCATACCTTCACAAGCTGGAGATCTTTGAGGCCCATCATCTATCCCTCCCAACGTATTCACCAGGAGTTGATCTTCCCCTCACCCAGACCCTCCGTGTCTTGCATCTGAGGTCTGTTTCTGTCCAATGGATAGCAGGCCGGATCTTTCCTGCCCTCGAAGAATGCTCCATCATATTCCCGCACCACGCTGATGCTCTACAGTCCGTGTATCTACCATCCTGTTCGATTCTGAAATACCACTCCAATAAACTTCGCCCCCTTGAACATTTTCATCATCCCCCACTGGCTAGATTGGAGGTAAAATGTGGCCAATGGAGGACCTCGAGAGGGGGTCTGCAGCTCGCCACTCTGCATCCCATTTTTGCTGCTCAGAGCCTGACCTGCCTGCATCTGGAAATAAAATGCAGTGAACGGTTGTTGGCTTATATGCTGGGACTTGCCCCATCCTTGAAAGAGCTATGGTTGGGACTTTCGAACCCCCATGCACTCAGCAGTGCTTTCTTCCTGGCATTTGCTACTGGAAGGCGCAATGCAAACGGGAAGCCATCGAGCCAGACCTTTGAACCACTCTGTGGGCAACTGAGGAAGCTTCATCTGCACTACAAAAGATGGTCGAGAGGCGCAGAAAGAAATGCACTCATCCCGGCCTTTGGTGCTATTGCGGCATCATATCCGCCCGAGGAACAAACCTTCTCATTTCGATTGAGCTTTTGTGAAGGGTCAGAATTGCAGGAATGGATCGTCCATAAACCATGCAAGAGATTTGATGTTGAAATGGGAACAGGCAGAACCTTCATTGGGGTTTCAAGCCCACATGGTATAGTTCCTTTATCCATGGCTTCAGTGCGTGGTACCATTTCAGTGCTTCAATACCCTCAACTTCCCAGGGAGTCGGAATACATTAAAACCAGTGAATGGTTGGAGCTTCCCATTGATTACCTGTCTTCTTTCCATAGCCTCAAAGAAGTAAAGATGGTGTCATTAGCTCTGCTCATGTGGTCAAACACACAATCTTCACCCGATGCGCCCTTTTTCCATACACTCAAGGTCCTCGATATACGCTCCGCTTCCTCACGATTCTTGGCTGGTAAAACCTTCCACAAGCTCGAGAGATATAAGGAAAAAGATAGTGATTGTAGGGACAATCCAGGACAGAACCCGTTGACAGAAATGCCTGTTTGCACTAGATTAGTTGCGCCACTCTCCAGACTTGCTACTTTGAAGCTTCCACAGATCCGTGAAATAGGTGTATACATCGATCACAAAAATTTCAATCAAATCTGGGAAAATCACATTGCAGTCAATGCAAATCTGTCAGGATTGAGGCTCCTGCATTTATGCGGTCGTCCTCATTCTATGGCTCCACTGCCTGTCTTTGAAATCGTCAAGACCCTTGGATTGTTACCTACTCTGGAAACTCTGGTTCTTGATTTCCAACATCTAGTTGGCCCATATGTCAACTTCTTTGAGGCATTTGTTCCAAGTGATGTACCAAGGACCACGGGGCTGAATCAGTCAAGTCGGGAGAGTCAGATATCCGGAGTACTTTGCCCCAGATTGGAGAGTTTGCAGATTACGATTGCACATTTTCGGCTCGCTGAGCGACCTGTTTTCAAAGACATTGTCACTCTGCGTGCTAATATTGGGTCTCCTTTGAAGAATTTCACCCTTTGTGAATACATGCATCCAAGAAAGAAATGGGAGCTGATTGGGAGGGATGGGGGTTTTATTCCAGAAGAGGTTGTCTCAACTGTGGAGTTTCAACTCGTCATTTGACCTGAGTGATTCTGGTCAATTTACTGCAATAATCATGCTTTAGATGATGTCAAATGTATGTACATAGGGAGATTTTTCCTTGCCCATGCAGATCCCTATTTAAGCTTGGCGTAGATAATTATACTAATAACTCACCCAATCTTCTCAATTCTTAGTTTTCTGCGCCCGTTGCTCATGTGTGCACAGCATCACTCCTACGGCACCCAGTGCTTAATTGCACTCGGGACTGTGTTGGAATAATCCTGGTTTCGCCTAGCAGCACCTGTTGAACTAGCGCAGCGAGTGAGCGGGTGGAAGAACCGTAAGGATCTTTCGCCCCCTCGCAAGCTGCGCTCTATGTACATGGTGAGGGTGGCAAAGGCCACACGTGTCATACAAATAAACAGATCAAACAGATCAAACGAAAGCATATGAAGGCGCGGGCTGATCGCCTGACCAGCAGCGTGCTCGTATCGCCGCCGTGCGGCAATAATCATCACAGTCAACAGCACCCTAGCAAAGCCATAAGGCATTCGATACAGAGGTCAGTCGATCCGCATTCGCCCTATGAACTCTTCCGATTATTTTCGCGCTCGCGATATTTATCCACTCAGTGATTTATTGCTGAGCGTAAGCCTATTCGTATTCACTCGATGATGTATTCCATACTTACGTGCTTGGAGTATTCTTATCTACAGGCGGTTGCAAAAAGTCTGCAAAGAGGACGGAGAGGGCGGAGCACGTATTCAGAAGGGAATGACGCCCACAAGCCATTATTATCATCCTAATGCTGGTGGAGTTTACCCCATGTCCGCTGATCTGTGTGCAACTAGGTCCAGTATGTCACGCGTTTCCCGAAAAGTTCCGGGGAGGCGCGGTGGAATGGTAGGAGATCGACCTCGTCAGCTCCCACGCATACCATTACCCGATTTGGTCAGAGCGTTGACCTTTGTGCGTGGTAACAAGCTCGGCTGGTTGGCGAGGACATTGCCGATCGTAGGTAATGTGGACGTGTCTTCGGAATATGGCCGAAAAGCAATCGACGAAGTATTCACTGTAGTACCCCTGTGTGGAGATTCCCGCCAATTGACCTGTTTTGTTAATGCTCCTAGCGGCCTCGTCCATGCAGTAGTGATAACATAGCCGTCAGTACAGGCGGTGCTAGTGCTACGGTATTACTAATTTTCCGTGATGGGCGACGGCCTCTTGATCCTTTCTCTATGTGCTGTCGACTATCACATCCATGGGGAGGCGATATCGCCAACGGGCCTTCCGTCTCCCGACCGCAGCCCCGTACTCCCACTTCTCACCTGTTGCTCATCCGTTGACCCTGGCGTTAGTCTATGGCCCGTGGAGACTTTGCGTCAAGTGGTACGCCAGTGTGGCAAAGGTGAGTACATGCGTGCCTCATGCAGAACCTCGAGAGCGCTACACTGGGATAGGTGCGAGATCGGGTGCATCTTAACGTGGTGGATAACGAACGAGTGACGGAGGAGGTGCGGGTTAGGCGAACGACAGGCCGTGATCAGCAGAGTAGTGAGGTCCTGCTATAGGGGCCAAGATTTATTGAAGCGGTATTAAGAGCGGGGAGGCGGTGTGGATCATCGAGTGGTTCTAGAGACTGGGTGGGTGAGCTCTGGTATCCTTTCGGACGACTAGGTTCAGCAGAAACGATCTTTATAATGACGCCCGGCTCCTCGCCTCATAGGGATATTCGAGTCTTAGGGCAGTAGACGACCCGCTGCTCTGCAATGTGTACTACCCCCGCTTTCTGGTAAACACCAGATCTCCCGTCATCACAGTCGGGTGGGTGTCCCTTGCCAGAGGCCCTGCCAGAGTGAAGCTCGCACGCTACTGGATTGCAGCAGAGGTGAGTGTTGATGTAGGGTCGTTTCATAAAGAGCTTAACATATCGCTAATGAACCAAATACGTACTCTCTAAGGGGCGTCTGGACACATCATTAGAGCAATCAGGAGCACCCGATTCCGACGAGTACGAGTGCTGCGCTACTCAGTCTTGAACCCTCATGGTTATGTTTTCGCTGCCGAACGAGTGTCTTCCAGCATCCTCCAAAATTGACCCGTGATTCCATGTCTTGTGATTTCACGTGCCACCAGTGCCGACAAACAATTCGCCCTCGCGCCTCGCGGAAACATCAATGAGGGCTCGACGGATACCGGGTGTCCGGCTCGACCAGAACTTGTCTCGCTGGGAAAGGAAAATATAGAGGGCAAGTACAGCAAGCCTTTTGGCGTTTGTGTGGTTTTCTGGTGTGACAAACCGGATTGGACACTAAGTATGACTGCTTCATGGAATGTAAATCGCAACGAAACCCAGTGGTAGATTAGAACAAGCAGGTATGTACCAAACCGATTCATCACACCTCGAACATTCAGTTCATATATGCTTCTGACCGACCCACTTCTTTACGATCCACTCCCAGCACTCAGTGGGCAGCTGCATATGCTCACCAGGGCAACTCTCCAGGAAAACCTTCCCAGCCTCGTCCAGAGACCTAAGGCCGATCCAATCCTCCGTGTAAAGCTGCTGCTGCTTCATAGTGAGCATCTCAGGTTCCTCGTCCTCGTCCGGATCGGTGATGCTCCAGCTGCCGAACCACGCGCTCTCCCTCGGGACCACCGTCTTGTCCTTCTCAAAAATGACCAGAACGAGCGCATCGAGCGCCTTGAGATTGTCGACATACGTTTGATTCTTGATGTCTGGTAACTCGTTGTTCAAATCCGCAAGGAAGGTGTTCACTTCGAGGTAGGTCGGGTACCGTGCATGGTCGCGGAAGTACTGGGCCTGGACGAGGTTGCTCTGAGCCCAGACGGAGTAGACTCCGGCGCGGGCTGCGGTGCGTGCCGCCCGACAGAGAAAGTCGGTTGGTTTGCACCCTGGGAGGTCGGACACACCCATGTGTTGTGAACCAAATGTGATGATATTGTGTACTCTTGGATAGGGCGATGCATGTGGATAGCGTTGGGCGTACGCACGAAGGAATTGGCCGCCTTGGGAGAAACCGATGGCATCGAAACCGCCTTGTAGCTCGGTGAGGTTCGCCAGTTGGTTGGCCGCGAACTCAATTTGGTCGTTGACGTAGCCAAACTCGGAGTTGGTCAGTCAGAAAGACTGGGCTAGAAAACCTGCTGCGGGGACTTACCCAACCTGCCTTCTGGTCCGCAGTGGGATCTACGTCCAAGTATACGCTATGTATGAAGATGTTGTTGTGGATTTCCTTAATGAGTTGCATAAATTCAAGCATTCCCGCGGATGCATAAGAATCGCCTACGGAGGGAACGTCAATGGGACGCCCCTTGGTAATTGTGTCATAATAAAGGTGTGTACCTAGACCATGCCACACAACTAGAGGCCGCGGGGTCGGCAGCTTGGGGCCTGGGGGATTATTAGGAATGGGAGCTTGAGCCGGATGCCTCGTCTCCCAGTCTTCGTGGAATTTAGGACTATCGATGTTCTCCAAATTCAAGACATTCGGAAACGAGACGGCAAGCGCGCTGAGCACCGCCGAGCTGAGGAATAGCGTCGTAAGACCTGAGACGAATCGCATGGTATCCTCCCAGCTTCGTACAGGTCCCTAAACTGTACTATAACCTAGAGCCGAGCACCACGGACACCCAGACGTAAAGTGGTTCAGTCCAAGCCTCGGTCTGGCAGGTGTCCTAAAAAGGGACTTGAACCTTCCACATATCCGCGGCTTTTGGGCATTACACTCGTTCTAGCTCTCTGAGGACACCATCCATCTCAAATAACCATATCTTTGATTTTGACAGGATGAGCGGACCAGCAGCAGCCGCCGCGGGCACCCGCTTCCAGCGATTCATGAACCACCCAGCAGGTTAGCATTCCGAGGCCAGCCACCATCATAAACGAGCACTATCAGCAACCCTCGTCTTGCAGTCGTTGCTGCAATCCCTCGGCCCCGCTTCCCAACTTTTGGACGAATGAAGTCGCTGACCCATTTCGACATTGCAGGCCCCAAGACTGTCTTCTTCTGGGCTCCAATGATGAAGTGGTGTCTCGTAGCAGCTGGTGTCAGTGATTTGCAGAGGCCAGCTGAGAAGTTGTCTGTTTCCCAAAATTTGGGTTCGTCCTCTCTACTCGTCATATCCTCGGTAAACAAAAGATGTACTAATAACCGCACGTAACCACTGTATAGCTTTGGCGGCCACCGGTACGATCTGGGTACGCTACTCGCTGGTCATCATCCCCATAAACTACTCTTTGGCCGCAGTAAGCTAGCCCTGCCCATTCATTGCTTCTAAGCTTGCTCATATATATATTTGCACAGGTGAACGGCTTTGTTGGTCTGACTGGTCTCGTCCAGCTGTACCGGATTTGGGAGTAAGTAGCAAACCGCTGCTCTTCCAAGCAGCTCTGACCCTCATACGTCCCTACCAGCTACCGGAAGACACACCCGGAAGCGAACAAACCTGCCCCTGTCGCGGCATGAGAGCCTCTGATCCAAAAGCATGGCGGTCCTTGTCGTGTGCCGATGAATACACTAATACACTTTTCCTTCGAACCGCACTGCGTTTCAACAAAGTTATCTTACATTGTGAATAACAAGGACTTGTTACACGCAACTGCGTGTGCAGTAAGAGACAATAAAATGCTAGTTCTTTCGCCCTCGGCGGGTTCGTGCCCGACCCTTGGAGCCAACATTGTCATGGGCTTCGTTAGGTCCATAGACTGGATGACTCGAGCCTTCCTCGTTGTCATCGCCTTGCATACGACCACCAAATAACAATCCCATCAATCCTGATCCATCCTTGATGACCTTCTGACCGGTCTCGAAGACCTGCTTCACGTACTCCTGCGTGTCTTCCGTCAGTTGCTGGTTCTCCTTCCACGCGTTGTGCTCAGCGAATGAGTCGAATACTGACGGCCGTTGTTCCCCACGGCGCAGCCGGGCATCCCTATTGCCAACCGCACGCGCGGCCCTCCTGCGTTCTGTTCGTTCTATATATGCGTTTGGGCCCGGGACGAGCTGCGAGGCGAGCCGCACGAGGTTATTCAGGTTCAAGTCCTGTAGTGCGATACCGTCCCCCGCACCACGACCCGCGAAGAATCCCGTTCCAGCGGCAATAACGCCGAGGATGATCCCCCACTTGACCAGCCATACCGTCGTGCGCACGAAGGAGGCTGCCGTGTGGTAGGCGGATAGAACCGCAAAGTAGATTGCTATTACCGACAAGACCGGCGGTAACAAGGCTTGAATTGCGTCGTTGTACCCATCCTGATCATTGGATGGGTCACCACTATTGAAGAAAGGGTGAGTACACGTCTGAAATTGGTCCAAACGATGACGTGGGACGCACCCAGCTGACCGTAGGAAGTACGCAAAGCTACTGTTGAGAGAGGTGAATACCATGAGGAGGTATTCGAGCAAGGTGAACACGGCATCGTAGATAGCAGGTGGGAGATAGTCCTCTAAGAGGTCAAGGAGCGCGTCCGAAATGGCCATGGCGCAATAGCAAAGAGGAGAAACCCTAGACTTGAACGTGGAACGGTCTGTGTCTTTGGTGGTGTCGCGCTTGGAAGTGGAATGGTGCAAGTTCGGAGGACAAAGCGAAGGGAACGTTTTCGTTGGACACACACGGGGGGCGGAGCGTGTAATGGACTGAATCCATGTGGACTCAGCCCTGGGTTCTCAACTCTCAAAGCAACAGGCGTCAATCTTTCTATTTGGCGTTGGTTTCTATTTGACGTCGCTAAACCTGCACCAAATGCACGTCGCGCGCCCGTCACGTATTGCGGCCACCTCTCTACCTTCCAAGGACGTTCGTCGAGTCTTGATCTTGTGCTTGTAGAAAAACGTAATGTCATTATATTTTATAGGACCAGGTGAGGCAATTTCAAGATTTTACTTTCCATGAAAATTGGTAGACATCTGGAGGTGCAATAGGTCCAGGCTTCAGCCACAACGCCTCTGCTGTTTGAAGGGAGGTATACTGTGCAGTAAGATCCTTCTGGTGGTCAGAAACTTCAACCAGGCACCAATACTAATTTCCGTTTCTCAAGCAACCATAGCAAAATGGAGGCGTTTTATGAAATCGATGGCCATTAAGGCACACCCATGGTTGAATAGGGGTTGCAACAAATGTGCAGTGAATTGCCTGGATAACGCGTCTCTGAGAGGTCGAAGATCTGGCTTTTGGAGTCTTGGTCAATGCCTTTTGGATTGTCTAACGATGAGACGTATGGTCCTGGCAGGGTACATGACTTCAAGGTACTCAAGTAACCGTGTATGGGGGTCGAAGACCCGCGTGTTGTGGTGTGACTATAATCCCGCAATTCACGGACCTTCTTCTGTGGAAAGTCCCCAGGCTGGGGTTATATGCAGTTCCAACCGTGCAAGACAGCTATGGGGAGGCCAGATAGGTGGAGCTTGAAAGATCAGCACATACGAGACCCGCAACGTTTCTTGTTCAGGTAAAGTACCGTATACTCGTGCCATCCTTTTGAGAGCGATATGCAAGGTCGGAGAACGTGATGGAACAAACTAAACTACTTCATTGATTTCCAGATTGGAAGATATTCGCGGGTATAAATATATACGCCAGCTGACGGTCCTGCGAGATTCATTGGTTGATAGTTGCAAGCCAGTTCTGCTTAGCGAGTAGTTCCCTGTAATCTTGTACGTTGATACACTGGCCAATCTCCAGCATGAATGCTTGACAGGCAGGGTGTCGAGCTCTGCAATGCGCAAAGGGGCTAAGCCCCTACTGGAAAGGAGCAGAATGCAAGTACAATACGCACACCTTGGTATCCCACACTACCATGTTCTTCAAATGCTGGCATATGACTTTCGGGACGACCAGAGCCGGGTGTTCCTCGCATATGTCGAGGTATTCGCTCATCATATCGAGGACATCGACCGACGCGTCGCATGAGAACAACCTGAGGGGACAAAGACTTCGATGGACACTCGTATTTCGCTTCGAACCATGCTACCCACCTCGGATTCCGAAGCAACGCTTCACCAACCATAACACCATCCGCACCCGTCTCCCTCAGATTCTCCTCGCAGTCTCCGTATGTCCTGACATTCCCATTGCTGACCACGATCACATCTTCTAACCCTGATTCTTCGAGGATGGCGGATTTGACGGCTCGCACCCACTTGAGTTCTGCGGCACCTTTTCGTCGGTGGCGGGAGGCTATATGACGTGCGTGGAGAATTACCACTGATGCCCCAGCTCGCGCGAGGAGAACAGTGAGTAACGGTGTGAGCGACGGTGGGTTGCAGAGGCGGAGTTTTACGTGGACTGGGATAGAGAGGTTGGTTGACAGTTTTGAAACTGTAAGACGGAGTGTTAGATATCCCACAGGAGAAGGTAATGGAGACGTACCGATCGCCTCGATGCGTGGCCAATCGCGCTTTGCGAGAATGAGATAGCCTCCGTAGTTTCCTTCTTTGGCGTGCTCTTGAGGACAACCAAGATTGAGGTCTACCTGGCTTTTGATTAGATCGGGAACTATCAACTGCTAGCATGCGCACGGCATCACAGAACGGTTCGATGATCTTCGCAGCTGCGAGTATCATATCTGGATCATTTCCAGCTAATTGCGCAACTACGGGTCGTCCCAGAGGCGC
>Ga0307515_10007720_pt1 | contig 21180 bp, 21 predicted proteins | sample 17_EM_MG_FD_194513 | JGI IMG/M metagenome (GOLD analysis project Ga0307515, IMG submission 194513) | Populus trichocarpa ectomycorrhiza microbial communities from riparian zone in the Pacific Northwest, United States - 17_EM | ecosystem: Host-associated > Plants > Roots > Unclassified | place...
CCTCTGCGGATTGTCCATCTCGACACTCTGGGGTACGTTTAGACGCGGAAATTATTGGAGCACACCAACGAACTTTCGATCGGATCACGGGGTCAGCGGTTGGGGGAACGAGGATCTTGCAGGTGTTATCGGCCAGTGTGTTTGCGGAGGATGTGGAGTCAAAGTTCTGTCAGGTGTGTGTAGAGAAGATGCAGGCGGCACATGGGGAGGTTCGGAGGAAGGCTTGGGCCGCGTTGCCGGAGGTGTTTTGTTTGAGATGATGATGGTTCACGAGCTCAATTCTGTACACTGGACACGCAACCCAGATCTGTAGGACTACGTTTCGCATTTATGTTCGTGTCTCCCGATAGGGCCCGGATTTATATGTCCATATTTTCGTTCTAAACAGCTATCCCGACCCCATGACGCTTGGCCAGTCCAACTTCTGATGCGGAAAACCGCTCGAGGCAGGAAGGTGACCTTCTCATTCCCACGGAATCCGCCTAGCACAGGACTCGACCAGGACCAGTATCGAGCTCGGATATGGGATTGGGAACACCAGGGATGCCCACGGCAAGAGGTCTGACTCTGGGGGTAGATACGTAGGGATTGAGTGTAAGCACAGCGTTCCGTGTCCACACGGTCACCCTACCCTCCGGTTCTCTGAGTTTTGGAGATACTCACCCATCTCAACGCGGGGACAATCGGGGCGGTAGCCTCGAATCTCCAGTCGTGATGATGCCGTACCCAGTTTGCAATCGCTGCACCCGGTCTTTGAAAGGGTGTCTCACTTCGATCATTTCGATCATCGGCCAACGAGCCTGAAATCCAAGCAGACGAACAAAGAAACGAAGAGGTAAGGAGTGATTTCATCCTTGCCCTCGTAGCGAGCTGTAGATGGTTACAATTTAATTTCTGTAGAGGAATTGACAGCCTCCAGTCTCAGTCACGCACTGCAGGCTTTTGAAGCCAGGGACCCATTTTATCTGCGGTCCGCCATGTTCTCCGTTGGCCTGCCATCTATCGTTCTTTAGTCTGCTTGACGAGTGACGAACCGTGATATCATCCGCTGCTCCGTCTGTTTATCACAGTTCAACTTGCCTGACCGCCATTCTTGACTTACGTAAGTACCGCCCATCTTGTTCTTCTCCCGCCACACTCTTGCGATGGACACCTCCTGGCCTTTGATGAAGATGCTGTACGAGATCTCCGAAGAGAACTATGACCGCACGATCTCTGCTTATCATTTCTGGATGGACCTCGGAGCCGCGCATGGAGGCGTGTCGAATCACCGACTTTATAACGACATCCTGGGCAGCGCTAGCACGAGCCACAACTCGATAAAAGCACCCCACTGGGATGTGTACACAATAATCAAATACAACAACACGTCACAGTACACGCCGCAAGGGCAACTAATACATAAAAACGCCCATCTACTGCTTCGCTTCATAACCGATGCCGAGCTAGATCCCGCTCTTTCGACTCAAGCCATCGGCCTACATGACCAATTGTGCCGCGAGTCGCTCAAACAGTTCTTCAGACAAAGCCTGGATTATATTCCGGGAGGACCGGAAGAACCTACCTCAGAGCAGTTGTGCGAGTTCTACACTCGGGCAAACCTCATCGCACACTGGGTCAACCTTGGACACGTGAGGTTGGAAGACGTTCGAGATCACATCCTCCAGTCCCTCGCCTTTCAGCCCACCGTTCACCCCCACCAATTAAATTCTTTGATGATTCTCCTCAAAATATCCGGCGCAACCTTTGCGGCCTATGTGGATCCATCAGTCATGGACCGTTGCTGTGACCTTCTCAAACCGAGAAATCTTGGCAATAAATTGGTTCTTATTGAACTCGCAGCGGTGAGGGCACTAATCTTGACGGTCGAGATGAATTATGAACGTTTGGGACTACAGGAGGTTCTACGGCTCCGGGAAAGCGGTTGGGAAGGCCTTCCTCCTCCTCCGATCCTCCGTAGTGCACAACCCGAATTCACTGTTCCCGAGTCCCAGGATCCTGCCGCAACTCCGGTTGCGACATCTCTGGGACTCCCAAGCATAGGGGAACAGTCTCAGCAACCCATTCTGCCTCCGCCCGCTCCAGATATCCCCTCGGAGTGGAGTCCTCAGTCTTCGGCCCCGCCATCTCCGTCGACCAGCATAACCGCCCTGTCTGACTTCACGGTCGCCGATAGTCTCGACGATGAGCCGGACCTCGAACCCGAAACAGTCGCGCCCCATGAGCCAATCCTTGAACCAGGGACAATTACACCCCACGATACATTCTACCTCGACGACGGGAGCGTTGAAGTGTTGTGCGGCAAGACCCTCTTTCGCGTCCACACTAGCACGCTGTCATTCCATTCTCCCGTACTCCGTCAAATGTTCTCACAGGCGAGTCTCACCGCTGCTGAGTCTCCCAATGGGTGCCCGCGCATTATATCCTCCGGCACACCAACCGACTTCGCGACTCTTCTGAAGGTCGTCTATATCCCCGAGTAAGCGCTCCTTCTCGCGATCGAATCTTCTTTCACTCATGGTTACGTGACCAGATTCCAAGTCGGAACCAAAATTCTGGATTTCTCCACTTTCTCGTCTCTCCTTAGGGTTTCGGCCAACTATGAAATGCCAAACCTTCGAGCCCGATTACTCGAGACCATCCGTGATGCTTACCCACGGAATTTTGAAGGACTCGACCCTTCCAAGGCGCTCGGGGAGAATGTGTTCGATGGACCCAAGCCACATCCCAACGCCGTGTTGAACCTCTTTGTTCAGCAGAAAGTCACGTCGGCCTTGCCGATGGCATACTACATGGCAGCTCGAAGGGGATTGGATTCGTTGATGGACACTCGACTTCCAACGCGTGCGACGCTCTCCGGCCAGACGTTGAGATCTGCGATGCGCGGGTTGATGGCAATTCGAGAGATGGAACTGAAGGAAACACATCGAATCGTCTTCACGGCTTCCAACCGTGTCGGCTGTCCCTCGACGGATTGTCCCTCCAAGCACTCTGGGGGGCGTTTGAACGCGGAAGTCATTGGAGCACACCAACGAGCTTTCGATTGGATTACGGGGTCTGCGGTTGGGGGCACGAGGATTTTGCAGGTGTTATCGGCGGGTGAGTTTGCGGAGGATACGGAGCCAAAGTTCTGTGATGTGTGTGTGGAGAAGATGCAGGCAGCGCATGGGGAGGTGAGGAGGAAGGCCTGGGCTGCGTTGCCGGAGGCGTTTGGTTTGAGAGGATAATGGTTCACGAGCTCAATTCTGTACACTGGACACACCCCCAGATTCGTAGAACTACTTCTCTGTTCGTATAATCTTGGTGACTGAAGCCCCGATCCAGATGTCCGTTCTTTCGTTCTCAACAGATATCTCGACCCTGCGACGCTTGACCAATCCAACTTCTGATACGGAAAATCGCTCGAGGCAGGAAGGTCCTTCTCGCCGAGCGCTCCCAAAGAATCCGTCTAGCATAGGACTCAACCAGGACTAGTATCGGGTCTGAACATGACACCCGGAACGTCGGTGGTCTCCACAACGAGAGGTTTGACCCTGCGGATAAGACGTAGAGATTGTCTCTGAGCACCTCGCGTTCCGTGTCCACGCGGTCACCCTGCCCTCTGGTTTTCTTTAGTCTGCTTGACAAGTGAAGAACCGTGATACCATCCGCTGTTCGGTCTAGGCTGGAATCCAGCCTCGGATTCAGAGGTGGGAGGGATGTATTTTAGACGGGAGGGGCGCATTTTGGAAGGGGAGGGCACAGGGGGGACGCCTCGTTCCGTCTGTTTATCACACAGTTTTCCTGACCGCCTTACGTAAGCACCGCCCATCTTGTTCCTCTCCCGCCACACTTTTGCGATGGACACCTCCTGGCCTTTGATGAAGCTGGTGTACGGTATCTCCGAAGAGAACTATGACCGTACGTTCTCTGCCTATCGTTCCTGGATTAAGCTCGGAACCGCGCGTGGAGGCGTTTCGAATGATCAACTCTACAACGACATCCTGGGTAGCATTACCACGAGGCACAACTGGATAACGACGCCCCGGTTCGATTACGATTACAACGTGGGCCGGGATGTGCTAAAAGGGCAGCTAATACATAGCGGCGCCCGCCTACTGCCTCGCTTCATCACCGATGCTGAGCTAGATCCTGTCCTTTCGACCTACGCCACCGGCCTACATGACCGATTGTGCCGCGAGTCGCTCGAACAGTTCTTCAGACAAAACTTGGATTATATTCCGGGGGGATGGGAAGGACCTACCTCAGAACAGTCATGTGAGTTCTATACTCGGGTAAACCTCATCGCCCACTGGGTCAACCTTGGATACGTGAAGCTGGAAGACGTCCGGGATCACATCCTCCAGTCCCTCGCCTTTCAGCCCACCGTGGACCCCCACCAATTGAATTCCTTGATCATTCTTCTCAAAATATCCGGCGCCACCTTTGCGGCCTATGTGGACTCATCAGTCATGGACCGTTGTTGTGACCTCCTCAAACCGAGCAATCTTAGCAAAAAACCGGTTCTTGTTGAACTCGCAGCGGTGAGGGCACTAATATTGACGGTAAAGATAATTTATGAACGTTTGGGACTACAGGAGGTTTTACGACTTCGGGAAAGCGGTTGGGAAGGCCTTCCTCCCCCTCCCATCCTTCGCAGCGCACAACCCGAAATCACTGCCCCCAAGTCTCAGGATCCTGCCGCGACTCCGATTGCGACATCTCTGGGGCTCCCGGGCGTGGTGGAACAGCCTCGAACACCGACCCCGCCGTCACCTACCCCGTACCATCCCCCATGCGAGAGACCAAAGTCTTCCGTTCCCCCATCTCCCTCGACAAGCATCACCGCCCTGTCTGACTTCACGATCGCTGATAGTCTCGACGATGAGCCGATCCTCGAACCTGAAACAATCACGCCCCACGATATGTTCTACGTAGACGACGGGAGCGTTGAAGTGTTGTGCGGCAAGACCCTCTTTCGCGTTCACGCCGGCGCGTTGTCATTCCACTCTCCTGTGCTCCGTCAAATGTTTTCACCTGCGAATCTCACCGCTGCCGAGTCTCCAAATGAGTGCCCGGGTGTTGTATCCTTCGACACACCAGCAGATTTCGCGATTCTCTTGAAGACTATCTATCTACCTGGGTAATCTGTTCTTCCTTTAATCGAGTATTTTCTCATTCACGGTTCCGTTCTCAGATTCCCGGAGAGAGGCAAAGTTCCAGACTTCCCCACCTTCTCCTCCCTCCTCAGAGTTTCGTCCGGCTACGAGATGCCAACTCTCCGAGCTCAATTACTCGAGATCATCCACGATGCATACCCAGAGGATTTCAGGGGACTAGACCCCTCCAAGGTGCTCGGGGAGAACGTGTTCGATGGACCCAAGCCACATCCCAATGCCGTGCTGAACCTTTTCGTTCAACAGAAAGTCACGTCGGCCTTGCCGATGGCGTACTATATGGCAGCTCGAAGGGGATTGGACTCGTTGATGAACACTCGACTTCCATCGGATGCGACGCTCTCCGACCAGACGTTGAGATGCGCGATACGCGGGTTGATGGCTCTTCGAGAAATGGAACTGAAGGAAACACATCGGGTCGTCTTCACAACTTTCAACTGCGTCGGTTGTTCCTCAACGGACTGTCTCTCCCGCCACTCTAAAGGACTTTTGGGGGCGGAGATCATTGGAGCACTTCGACCAACTTTCGACCGGATTACGGGGTCTGCGGTTGGGGGAACGAGGATATTACAAGTGTTATCTGCGAGTGAGATTGCGGAGGGTACAGGGTCAAAGTTCTGTCAGGTGTGTGCGGAGAAGATGCAGGAAGTGCATGGGGAGGTTCGGAGGGAGGCTTGGGCTGTGTTGCCGGAGGTGTTTTGTCTGAAAGGATGAATGTTCGCGAGCCAAATTCTGTACAATGGACACGTACCCCAGGTCTGTAGGACTACCCTTCGCATTTGTGTTTGCATCTCTGGATAAAACTCCGATTCGAGTGTCCAGATTTTCGTTCTATATAGGTTTTTCAAGGGCGGGAGAGACATGTACCACCACAATTATGTTCTCCTACCTAGACCGTGACCGACAGAGATACTTCCGGGTGCCGTGGTGTCATGGACATGACATCGTGTTTCCGTTTCAGTCGCTGGGCCAAGACTTGTTTAATTAAACCTAAGTAGCGACACGAGCCAAGCACTGGATCGGATGCGCTCTCTCAGGGCTGCCGAGTGATTGATGAGCTCGGGAGACCTGGCCAGCGTGACGTCGCGCCGGTTACCGATTTTCGATCGCGCTGGGGAGACTGGTACGCGGCAGCACTGGAAACTGCGGAAACACGTTGATTAGAGTAACTTCAGCTTTGTCATTGACCTTGTTCGAAGTGCCTTCGTCATATCATTAGAGCATTCGTTGCGCACGGTTATCCGGACGATTGACCGACTCGTATTTTGCCTGATTTTCCCATATTTTTTTAGTTTCAAAGGCCTGGGGAGGAGGGAAGGGGCTTAACTATTCCCACCGGCCAAACTGTGTTGGAAGATTTCCGGGCCATGTCCAGTTGCCCCAACCCTAATCTCCCCTGTTATCATCCGTTCCAATGTGTAGGGTTTCGGTGTGGCGTGTGGGGATGTTTGAGACGTGATTTAGGACCGCCAGGACTGCAGCGCAGGTGCGCCTCGCACAATCACGTCAAGGGGGTGGATTGGCACCCGGGATGGGGGACGTCTCGGCCTCTGGAAGTGCAACTAAACTTGAGGGGATAGCCAGATATCATTTCGTTCAACGACATTAAGTCTCCGTTTCTGGTAGAAGATGTATATCCCGAATCAAGTCGAGTAAAAATCAGCAGGGGCTGATCGAAGGCGAAATAAAGAGTAGGTGCACTGAGAACAAGCGTGACATCAGACGTGACGCGTGATCAAGCAGGAGCTACGAAGTGCAGTCATCAGAACTACATCCCAAGGACTGTACTTGACTCCAGACCAATTCTGGCGGAGAAACCAAACCTCATGTCTTTTCCTCCCGTTTCATTTCTCTCATCCCCTCTTCCTTCTACCACTACCATGTCTGGTACTGGAGGTGTCAAGAAGTCTGGCTATCGCATCGAATACGCCAGTTCCGCAAGGGCAAAGTGCAAAGGCACGTCATTGTCACAGTTCCCCTTGGTACATCTCATCATAGTTTGCTCATCGTCGAACGCGTTTTTCAGGTCCCAAACCGTGTGGAGGTATTCGCCGCAGCGTCTTTCATTTTTCTGCATCTTTGCTCACTGCGCACCCGCGTCCATCAGGTACAACTCTTGCCAAGGGTGACCTTCGGTTTGGGTACGTTGATTTCTGGTAATCTCCCCACCGTTCACATCTGATATACACTCACTATAGATCCCTTGTTGATTTCAGAGGCAAAACCTCATTGTATGCGTCTCTCGTGTATGCTACCTCATCTATCCCATGACCTAACGCTCCCAACTACAGTGCATGGCGTCATTGGGGCTGCATCACTCCCAAGGTCATCGAAAATGTCAAGAAAAGCTCTGAGGATGCCGAAGATCTCGACGGTTTTGAGGATCTCAGTGAAGAGGATCAACGGAAACTCAAGACTGCCTGGGAGGTCGGTCACGTAGCTGAGGAGGACATTCCTCCTACTGTCAAGAAGGAAGATGGCGAGGAAGGGAAGTTGAAGAAGCACGCCACAAAGAAGGAGACTGAAGATGAGGGGGAGGGAGAGGAGAAACCAAGGAAGGCGAGGGGAAGGAAGCCCGAGGTCAGTTGCATCTACCATTCTCCTCTATAACCCTTACGAGCCGTTGTTGCAGGCCGGCGAGGACGGCGACGAGGAACCTGTCGAAAAACCCAAGGTGTGAACGTCCTGTTCGTTTCACGTGTGGGTGAACTCACAATTCTAAAGAAATCCTTCTCGGACGCCGAGGATGTTGAGGAAGAGGAGGCCGAGGCAGAGGAGAAACCTAAGAAGGCAGCCCCTTACAAGAAGCCCGGATCTAATGCGAAGCGAGAGCCCAAGGCCGAGGCAAGGGCTCAACCAAAAGCGAAAGCTGAGGCCAAACCAAATGCCAAGGCTACACCAAAGAGGAAGGCTGCGAAGAAGGTTCATCGAACCTCACTTGTGTTCCATACCCCGGACTGACTCTTAGATAGGATGAGGAGTCTGACGAAGACTTTGGTGACAATGTTGATAAGGTCGCCGATGAAGGGGATGAAGAGCCTGTCGAGGAAACCTCCGGACAGAAGCGCAAGGTTTGTGTCCAGCCAACCGGCCCGGGTATTTCCAACTATTACTGATCTATGTCCACCTCGTGAGGCAATTGCTTACATAACCACGACAGCACTTCCCTCCAGGCCGCCACGATTTCCTATGTCCAATCTTCGCGAGACCCTCCGCGACCTCGTCAGGAGTTTATCTGAAGAAAACTACGATAGGTCCCTTGCACAGTATCGTTTTTGGCTGAACATCGGAGCTGCTTATGGCCATATCAATCAGGACCAAGTCGAAAATGACGCATGGGGAATCCAACACCTCGATTACGGCTCTTCGCCTATCCACCCCACCGCTCACCTGGTCTTTCGTTTCATTGGAGACATGGAGGATCACCTAATATCCCGGTCTGCTTCGGAGTATCATAGGCAAAGCTGCGCGAACGGCGTTGCTTGGCATTTTGAGCAGAATCTTGCTCTCGTGAAGAACAATTATTGTCATTTGTGGGGACCCTTTCTCACCCAAATTAACTTCATCGCACGCTGGGCCAACCTTGGATTTGTGGAGGAAGCTGCGATCCGCAACCATATCCTTCAGTCACTTATCTCTCACCCGAGATTGCACGACCACCAGGCAGACGCACTCATTGTATTGTTCAAACTGGCGGGTGCAACATTTGGAACCTACGTTGACTCCTCTGTGGTCGACCGTTGCTTTCAGCTTCTCATGGGCCACTACGATTGTCATTCGGCGAAAGGGAAACTGATACAGGTGCGTACGCCCCGCATCGTGAAAGGTAGCATCGAATTGAGACAGATTTATAGGAGTTGGTTGAGTTGCGGGCGCGTGAGTGGGAGGGCCTCCCTCCACCACCAGTATTCATGACCGGGAAGTCGAAAACGACTAGCAAGGCCCAGAAAGACCCCACTACAACTCCCGTTGCCACATCCCTGGGACTTCCCAAGGGAGACCTCGAGCCTCAAGTTCTTCAGCTACCTCCACTCGAACTCGTCACCACCTCAGAGACAGACATCGTTCCCGTGTCTCCCGTCATTCAGTCTCCGTCCGACAGCATCTCCACTCTATCCGACTTCACGATCACGGATACTTCTGATGACGGATTCTCCATCGACCCAACGGTGATAACCCCCCACGCCACCTTCTACCTCGAAGACGGGAACGTGGAAGTGTTATGTGAAAACACACTGTTCCGTGCCCACACCAGCATCCTATCCTTCCACTCTCCTGCGCTTCGTCAGATGTTCGCTCAAACCAGTCTCGCATCTGCAGAATCACCCAATGGTTGTCCTCGTATTTCGTCTTCTGCCACTGCTACAGACTTCGCCACACTTCTCAAGATGATATATCTCCCAGGGTATGTCACCCCGCTCCCATCCCGGTGAATTTTTCCGTTGAAAATCTTTGCTACAGATTCCCCGAACGGAATGAAGTACCAGATTTCGCTACATTCTCATCCATTCTGCGGATCACAGCTAAGTATGAGCTCCTCACTGTCCGATCCCAGTTACTTGAGGTCATTCATGATGGGTATCCGGAGACCTTCGAGGGACTCGCGCCTTCAAAGCCATTCGGAGGGAGCATCTTCAGTGGACCAACCCCTCACCCGAACGAGGTCTTGAACCTTTTCGTCCAGCAGAAGCTCACATCCGCATTGCCGATGGCATACTACATGGCGGTTCGAAGGGGGCTAAACTCTTTGATGGACAGCCGTCTTCCAAGGAGCGCCGCTCTGTCTCCAGAGATACTTCAGCTCGCGATCAGAGGACTGATGACGCTCCGTGAGGCAGAGCTTAAGGAAACCCACCGTTTGATCTTCGGGTCAAAGACCTCCCGCCCATGTTCCTCGCAGAACTGCCCTTCACGCAACACAACGGGTCCACGGACGTCGGACGCGCGCCAGATGGTTGTCGATCGAATCACGGATTCCTCTCAGTCCGGGACGAAAGTGCTGCAGGTTCTATCGTTGGACGACATTTGTGGAGGTGATTGTCATGGATTTTGTGAGAGTTGTGTGGAGGGGTGGGAGGCCGAGCACGCCAAAATGAGAAAGAAGGTTTGGGCTGCGTTGCCAGATGTGTTTGGGTTGAAGGGTTGAACCCGGATCGAGAGCTCGGTCTCGAATTTTCCCTCCACCTGAATTAGTCTCTACAGATTATCTTGTAACCTGTCTCGCGTTTCAAGCATTTGTGTTTGCTCTCGTCTCCGGCCCCATGAGAGGTTTCAAGTTTCAGCGCTTCCCTATCCCACATCGTGGGTCCACACCCCCGCCACACCTTTCATCGCTCGATAACCATGTCCAACTTTCACAACTGCAAGAACCCTATCTTATACAAGATTTGTCGCCTGCTCACCTACCTCACCACGAAGCCATCGGAATACAATAAAATCACACCAAAGATCGAGTTCTGGATCGAGTACGTCCTCCGTGAGCGATTCACGACGGTTGACGAACTTGTGGAGGGTATTTCGCGGATGGCATGGGAGGATGGGAGCTCTTATTCAAACATTGGGCGGTTTTTCAAGGAGTTTCACGATGCACCCCATCGTTCTGAACAGGCGAGGTCCTTCGTTACCCAGTTATGCTCTCACGTTCTCCGCTGGTTCGCGATCGCTTCGGTGGAATACCTCTCAGTGAAATCAAGCTGCGGCCCAATATCAATTACGAGTGGTGGAGGAGGCGGCTTCATTCGCGCGGCATCGTTCGTTGGTCATCTCATCAAGCATGGCTTGTTAAGTCAAGAACTCGTGCGGCGGCATCTAATCAAGCCATTGATCAACCACTATGACGGGGATTACGCACACGTTTGGGTTCCTGTCAGAGCCAACGCAATCTACCAATTATTCGTCGCCGCAGGGAGCACCTTATTCCAGGGTCTCCTCGAAGCTGAAGATGTCAAACTCGGTTTTGAAACGTTGGACGCCCAGAGCAGGGCCGGGGAAATAGGAGGGTACGATGCGGCGAGGGTAAAGGTACGGTGGACCACCCACACTAAAGCGTTGCAACGGAGCCTAACTTGTTAATCAGGAACTTCGAGAGATTCACACCGCTTGGTTGCAGCGGAAAGACAAAGACGAAGAAGAGCAAAGGGATAGCAGGAAGTCTCAAGAAGGTCAGGTGGGAGCAGATGACGAGATGGGTCCCGAGCTCCCTACAGAGGCTGAAACCCCCGTCGCTTTCGCCACAAAGGATCTCCCTGCTGACACGATCGATATCAGACTTCCTTCCTCCATCCTGCAAGATATCGATTTTCCCTCCGTCTTGCATGACGTGGAGTCTTCACCCGAGACCTTCGTCGATATTCCAGCCGGCACAATTTCCTCCCCAACATTAAGCATCTCCACCATATCCGACTTAACTCCGACTGAACTTGGCGAGGAGATCGAACACAGGGGGGAGGAGGAGGATCCAGAGGGGCAGACGAGCACCCGCCACGATACTTTCTACTTCGAAGATGGAAACGTAGAGATCGTGTGCGGACATACCCTATTCCGCGTTCATTCTACGGTCATCTCGTTTTCCTCCTCCAAACTCCGAGACATCCTTTCTCCCCCAGCACTCCTCCATGCTCCAACTCCAGAAGGGCGACCTCGGATCATTATCTCAGAGAGTGTTAAAGATTTCGGGATCCTTTTGAAGATGATTTACACTCCAGGGTGACACTCTTCCTCCTTTGCGAGTTCTGTGGGCTGACTTTCTGACCTGTGACCAGATTCCCTGCAAGACACGAGGTTCCAGAGTTCACCATATTCGCGTCGCTCCTTCGGATGACAACAAAATACGGCTTCTCAGACATCCGTCATCAGCTCATCAAGGACCTCAAGGGTGCGTACCCTACCAGATGGGAGGACTTTGAAACGGCAAAGGTCCTCGGCGAAGACATTTTCGGATCACCCAAACCTCACCCCAACGCGGTGTTGAATCTGTTCGAGGCCCAGAATGTCAGGTTCGCGATCCCTTTCGCCGCCTATCGGGCTTCCATCGGTGGTTTCTCGGCCCTCATGAGCGACAAGCCTGGTACGGTCCTCCCGCGTCGTACCCTTGCCACCACTATCCATGGGATGCACGTGATACGATCCTTGGGGTCTCGTGCCTGGCGTGCAATCGCCTATGCGGGAGACCTTAAGAAGTGTCCTGACAAGGCATGCGTCTTGAATGTTGGAATCAACTCGGTCGAAAAGTGGTTGGAAGTGTTAGGGAAGATCTATGACTCGATGGTAGACGAGAGGAAAGGCGATGTGCTGAGTCCCCCTTCGTTGGATCACCTGTTCTGCATAAAATGTGGGAGAAGTGTCGGGGCGGTTCACACGACGTTGCGTTCGATTTGTTGGGCGAAACTTGCGCCAGCGTTTGCTGTCTCTGATAGTTGGGACGACTTGTAATTCGCGATTTGAGGGCGGACCATGCATATATCAACGTCTTAGCTCCGTCCCTATCGGGTTGTGTCGCGTTGTTGTAGTATCGGGTTACTCCCCAAATCCACGAGGGTATTGTTATCAAGTCGGGCCTCGTGCTGGCGTTGCCCAAGATATCATTATAGAGTTGATCATTCGACACGCTTCCACGCGCGGCTCCGTCCGTATGTAGTCTGCCTGGCAGAGGGCGGACCATGCATATATCAACGTCTTAGCTCCGTCTGTTTGTCACAATTTATCCGACCGCATCCTTGACTTATGTAAGCAACGCCCATCTTGTTTCTCTCCCGCCACTCCTTTGCGATGGATATCTCCTGGCCCCCGATGAAGTTGTTGTACGACATCTCCGAAGAGAACTATGACCGCACGTTCTCTGCTTATCGGTTCTGGATTAAGCTCGGAGCCGCGCGTGGAAGCGTGTCGAATGATCAACTCTATAATGATATCTTGGGCAACGCCAGCACGAGGCCCGACTTGATAACAATACCCTCGTGGATTTGGGGAGTAACCCGATACTACAACAACGCGACACAACCCGATAGGTGGGCAACTGATACACAGCAACGTCCACCTACTGCTTCGCTTCATCACCGATGCTGAGGTAGATCCTGCTCTTTCGACTTATGCCATCGGCCTACATGACCGTTTGTGCCACGAGTCGCTCGAACAATTCTTCAGACAAAGCCTGGGTTTCGTTCCGTCGCCTAACTTAGACCAGCTACGCGAGTTCTACACTCGGACAAACCTCATCGCACACTGGGTCAACCTTGGATACGTGAAACTGGAAGACGTCCGGGATCACATCCTCCAATCCCTCACCCTTCAGCCCACTGTCTATAACCACCAGTTAGATGCTCTCATGATTCTTCTCAAAATATCCGGCGCAACCTTCGCGGCCTATGTCGACCTATCGGTCATGGACCGTTGTTGTGACCTCCTCAAGGAGAGCAATCTTGCCGGTAGATTGGTTGATATTAACCTTGCGGCGGTGAGAGAACTCATCTTGACTGTCAGGATAAATTATGAACGTTGTGGACTACAGGAAGTTTTACGACTCCGGGAAAGCGGGTGGGAGGGTCTCCCTCCCCCTCCGATCCTCCGCAGTGCACAACCCGAAATATCTGTTCCTGAGTCTCAGGATCCTGCCGCAACTCCGGTTGCGACATCTCTGGGGCTCCCAAGTATGGGGGAACAGCCTCAGCCACCCGCCCTGCCTTCGCCCACTCCAGATATTCTTTCAGGGTGGAGTCCTCGGTCTTCGGCCCCCCCATCTCCGTCGACCAGCATCACCGCCTTGTCCGACTTCACGATCGCTGATAGTCTCGACGATGAGCCGATCCCTGAACCCGAACCGACCACGCTTCATGAGCCGACCCTCGAACCCGAAACAATCTCGCCCCACGATACGTTCTACCTCGACGACGGGAGTGTTGGAGTGCTGTGCGGCAGAACCCTCTTTCGCGTCCACACCAGCGCGTTGTCATTCCACTCTCCCGTACTCCGTCAAATGTTCTCACCGGCAAACCTTACCGCTGCCGAGTCCCCCAATGGGTGCCCGCGCGTTGTATCCTCCGACACACCGGCCGATTTTGCGACTCTATTGAAGGCTGTTTATCTACCTGGGTAATCTGTCCTTCCTTTAGTCAGATGTTTTCTCATTTACAACTCCGTTCCAGATTCCCAGGGAGAGGCAGAGTTCCAGACTTCCCCACCTTCTCATCTCTCCTCAGAGTTTCGTCCAACTACAAGATGCCAGACCTCCGAGCCCAATTACTCGAGACCATCCGTGATGCATATCCGGAGAATTTTGAAGGACTCGATCCTTCCAAGACACTCGGGGAGAACGTGTTCGATGGACCCAAGCCACATCCCAACGCCGTGTTGAACCTCTTCATTCAGCAGAGAGTTGCGTCGGCCTTGCCGATGGCATACTACATGGTAGTTCGAGGGGGTTCGAACTCGTTGATGGACGCTCGACTCCCGACGGGTGCAATGCTCTCTGGCCAGACGTTGAGATGTGCGATAAGCGGGTTGATAGCACTTCGAGAGATGGAACTGAGGGAAACACATCGAATCATCTTCGCATCTTCAAACCGCGTCGGGTGTTCCTCGACGGATTGTCCGTCTCGACACTCTGGGGGACGTTTAGACGCGGAAATCATTGGAGCACATCAACGAACTTTCGATCAGATCACGGGGTCTGGGGTTGGGGGAACGAGGATTTTGCAGGTGTTATCTGCCAGTGTGTTTGCGGAGGATGTGGAGTCAAAGTTCTGTCAGGTGTGTGTAGAGAAGATGCAGGCAGCGCATGTGGAGGTTCGGAGGAAGGCCTGGGCAGCGTTGCCGGAGGTGTTTGGTTTGAGAGGATGAGGGTTCACGAGTTCAATTCTATACGCTGGACACGCAACCCAGACTGTAGGACTACGTTTCGCATGTATGTTCGTGTCTCCCGATAGGGCCCAGATTTATATGTCCATATTTTCGTTCTAAACAGCTGTCCCGACCCCATGGCATGACGCTTGGCCAGTCCAACCTCTGATGCGGAAAACCGCTCGAGGCAGGGAGGTGACCTTCTCACTCCCACGGAATCCGCCTAGCACAGGACTCGACCAGGACAAGTATCGAGCTTGAACATGGGATTGGGAACACCAGGGATGCCCACGGCAAGAGGTCTGACTCTGGGGGTAGAGACGTAGGGATTGAGTGTAAACACCGCGTTCCGTGTCCACACGATCACCCTACCCTCTGGTTCTCTGAGTTTTGGAGACACTCACCCATCTCAACGCGGGGACAATCGGGGCAGTAGCCTCGCATCTCCAGTCGTGATGGTGCCGTACCCAGCTTGCAATCGCTGCACCCGGTCTTTGAAAGGGTGTCTCGCTTCGATCATTTCGATCATTGGCCAACGAACCTGAAATCCAAGCAGACGAACAAAGAAACGAAGAGGTAAGGAGTGATTTCATCCTTGCCCTCGTAGCGAGCCGTAGATGATGATAATCCAATTTCTGTAGAGGAATTGACAGCTCCAGTCTCAGTCACGCACTGCAGGTTTGTGAAGCCAGAGACCCAGTTCCGGGTACTGGTTTATTTGCGGTCTGCCATGTTCTCCGTTGGCCTACCATGTATCGTTCTTTAGTCTGAGTTGACAAGTGACCAACCGTGATATTATCCGCTGCTCCGTCTGTTCATCACACAATTTGCCTGACCGCCGTTCTTGACTTACGTAAGTACCGCCCATCTTGTTGCTCTCCCGCCACACTTTTGCGATGGACACCTCCTGGCCTCTGATGAAGATGCTGTACGACATCTCCGAAGAGAATTATGACCGCACGATCTCTGCTTATCATTTTTGGATGGACCTCGGAGCCGCGCATGGAGGCATGTCGAATCACCGACATTATAACGACATCCTGGGCAGCGCTAGCACGAGCCACAACTCGATAGCGGCACCCCAGTTGGATGTGCACAGAATAATCGAATACAACAACGCGAGACAGTACGCGCCAAAAGGGCAACTAATACATAAAAACGCCCACCTACTGCTTCGCTTCATCACTGACGCTGAGCTAAACCCCGCTCTTTCGACTCAAGCCATCGGCCTACATGACCGATTGTGCCGCGAGTCACTCGAACAGTTCTTCAGACAAACCCTGGATTATATCCCGGGGGGACCAAAAGAACCTACCTCAGAGCAGTTATGCGAGTTCTACAGTCGGGTAAACCTCATCGCACACTGGGTCAACCTTGGATACGTGAAGCTGGAAAACGTCCGGGATCATATCATCCAGTCCCTCGCCCTTCAGCCCACTGTCTATCCCCACCAATTAAACTCTCTCATCATTCTCCTCAAAATATCCGGCGCCGCATTCGCGGCCTACGTGGACCCATCAGTCATGGACCGTTGCTGTGACCTTCTCAAGCCAAGCAATCTTGGCGGTAAATTGGTTCTTATTGAACTCGCAGCGGTGAGAACACTCATCTTGACTGTCAAGATGAATTACGAACGTTTGAGACTACAGGAGGTTTTACGACTTCGGGAAAGCGGCTGGGAAGGTCTTCCTCCCCCTCCGACCCTCCGCAGCGCACAACCCGAAATCACTTCCCCCAAGTTTCAGGATCCTGCCGCAACTCCGGTTGTGACATCTCTGGGGCTTCCAGGCGTGTTGGAACAGCCTCGAACACCGACCCCGCCGTCACCTACCCCGTATCATCCCCCGTGCGAGAGTCCAAAGTCTTCCATTCCCCTATCTCCCTCGACAAGCATAACCGTTCTGTCCGACTTCACGATCGCTGATAGTCTCGACGATGAACCGACCCTTGAACCCGAGACAACCACGCCTCATGAACCGATCCTCGAACTTGAAACAATCACACCCCACGATATGTTCTACGTAGACGACGGGAGTGTTGAAGTGGTGTGCGGCAAGACCCTCTTTCGCGTCCACGCCGGCGCGTTGTCATTCCACTCTCCTGTGCTCCGTCAAATGTTTGCACCTGCGGATCTCACCGCTGCCGAGTCTCCAAATGGGTGCCCGCGTGTTGTATCCTCCGACACACCAACAGATTTCTCGACTCTCTTGAAGACTATCTATCTACCTGGGTAATCTGTCCCCTCTTCAATCGAATATTATCTCATTCACGGTTCCGTTCTCAGATTCCCGGAGAGAGGCAAAGTTCCAGACTTCCCCACCTTCTCCTCCCTCCTCAGAGTTTCGTCCGGCTACGAGATGCCAACTCTCCGAGCTCAATTACTCGAGATCATCCACGATGCATACCCAGAGGATTTCAGGGGACTAGACCCCTCCAAGGTGCTCGGGGAGAACGTGTTCGATGGACCCAAGCCACATCCCAATGCCGTGCTGAACCTTTTCGTTCAACAGAAAGTCACGTCGGCCTTGCCGATGGCGTACTATATGGCGGCTCGAAGGGGATTGGACTCATTGATGAACACTCGACTTCCATCGAGTGCGACGCTCTCCGGCCAGACGTTGAGATGTGCGATACGTGGGTTGATGGCGCTTCGAGAAATGGAATTAAAGGAAACACATCGTGTCGTCTTCACAACTTTCAACTGCGTCGGTTGTTCCTCAACGGACTGTCTCTCCCGCCACTCGAAGGGACTTTTGGGCGCAGATATTATTGGGGCACTTCGACCAACTTTCGATCGGATTACGGGGTCTGCGGTTGGGGGGACGAGGATATTACAAGTGTTATCAGCGAGTGAGTTTGCAGAGGGTACAGGGTCAAAGTTCTGTCAGGTGTGTGCGGAGAAGATGCAGGTAGCGCATGGGGAGGTTCGGAGGGAGGCTTGGGCTGCGTTGCCGGAGGTGTTTTGTCTGAAAGGATGAATGTTCGAGGGCCAAATTCTGTACACTGGACACGTACCCCGGATCTGTAGGACTACCCTTCACATTTGTGTTCGCATCTCTGGATAAAACTCCGATTCGGGTGTCCATATTTTCGTTCTATGTAGGATTTTCAAGGGTGGGAGAGACACGTGTCACCACAATCATGTTCTCCTACCTAGACCGCGACCGACATAGATACTTCCGGGCGTCGTAGTATCATGGACATGACATCGGGTCTCCGTTTCAGCCGCTGGGCCAAGACTTGTTTATCGCGGTGTTCACTAAAGTTAGCGCGGCACTTTTTCGCTTATTATTTTTATTTTTATTTTTATATTTCCGGACCCGACCTCATCAACTTGCTCGACGTCCAGCACCTCGAGAACTTAACGGATTCGCTCGAAAATTATAGCGTCGTGGTCGTAGAGAGGTCTACTTTCGAGCAACGTTGAGTCTTCTCCGAAAACTCAACTCCGAATTTTCGCCGGCTCTTGACTCCGACCTGTGTCCAACGTTCCAGGTAGTGCTCCGTTTTGCTCAGTTCTTTCTGTAACGGTGCTTGATGAGTTCACACTTGATTTTAACGATGAGTTTTTCGTGCGCGGACGTGTCGACATGTATTGTTGTAGACGGGATAGGCGCCGGGACGTTGAAACCTCGACGCCCGTTCCCCGACACGCTGGAGAGCATAATGATTGGATACAAGAGGGAGTAAAATCTACGCTGGTCATTTAAGGTCGTTCGGGATTAATAATTCGGTGTGATCCAAGCGACCAGGTCTGTTATCGCTGATGTTACTCCAATAAAGTGTATCTACGGTTGTACGATAACGACTTGACGTCGCCACTACGCATAGCACGGGAATCGCAAATTATATATTACCAACGTTGTTGGAACAGTTACAAGTACAATTAATCGACCTCCCGGTTGCCGCTGAAAGGGAGGACCGCGCATACGCTGAACATTGTGACCATATGTGTTAACACGTCCACGCACGAAAAACTCATCGTTAAAATCAAGTGTGAACTCATCAAGCACCGTTACAGAAAGAACTGAGAAAAACGGAGCACTACCTGGAACGTTGGACACAGGTCGGAGTCAAGAGCCGGCGAAAATTCGGAGTTGAGTTTTCGGAGAAGACTCAACGTTGCTCGAAAGTAGACCTCTCTACGACCACGACGCTATAATTTTCGAGCGAATCCGTTAAGTTCTCGAGGTGCTGGACGTCGAGCAAGTTGATGAGGTCGGGTCCGGAAATATAAAAATAAAAATAAAAATAATAAGCGAAAAAGTGCCGCGCTAACTTTAGTGAACACCGCAATAATCAAACCCAAGTAGTGACACTGGTCGAGTGCTGGATCGGGTGCGCTCTCTCAGAGCGATTGATGAGCTCTGGAGACTTGGCCAGGACGTCGCATCGGTTACTGGTTTTTGATCGCATCATCAGCAAACCGTGGAGAACCAGACAACCAATTATAATCCCATGGTCCTTCACCTGAGGGTTGTAACGCATTGTACCGGGATATACCGGAATATCTTAGTCTGCCATTTTCGGATCACCGGTAGCCGACAACGAGTTATAACCCGTTATAACCCGTTATAAGTCCCTGTCGGGGAAGCGCTTCGATTACAAGGTTCAACCGCCACACCTTTCATCGCTTGATAGCAATGTCCAACTTTCACAACTGCAAGGGTCCTATCTCGAACAAGATTCGTCGCCTGCTCACCTACCTCACCGCGAAGCCGTCGGAGTACGATAAAATCACACCAAAGATCGAGTACTGGATCGAGTACGTCCTCCGTGAGCGGTTCGTGACGGTTGATGAACTTGTGGAGGGTGTTTCGTGTATTGCGTGGGAGGGTGGGGGGTCTTATGCAAGCGTCGGGCGTTTCCTTAAGGAGTTTCGCGATGCACCCCATCGTTCTGAGCAGGCGAGGTACTTCGTTACCCAGTTATGCTCTCACGTTCTTCGCTGGTTCGCGATCGCTTCGGTGGAAAACCTTGCAATGGTGTCGTGCGGTGGCTCGATTGCGAATAACAGTGGGGGGAAAGGCTTCATTCGCGCAGCATCGTTTGTCGGTCGTCTCATCGAGCACGGCTTGCTGAGCCAAGAGCTCGTGCGGCAACATCTGATCAAGCCACTGATCAACCACTATGACGGGGATCCCAGATACATCCAGGATCTTGTCTGTGCCAACGCAATCTACCGGTTATTCATCGCTGCAGGAAGCGCCTTGTTTCAGGGTCTCCTCGAACCTGAAGATGTCCGGCTCAGCTTCGAAACCTTGGACGCCCAGAGCAGGTTAGTGGAAATAGAGAGGTATGACGCAGCGAGGGTAAAGGTACGGTGGACTACCCACACTAAAGCTTTGCAACGGAGCCTAACTTGTGAATCAGGAACTTCGCGAGATTCACACCGCTTGGTTGCAGCGGAAAGACGAAGACGAAGAAGAGCAAAGGAATAGCAGGAAGTCTCGAGAAGGTCAGGCAGTGGGAGGAGATGACGAGACGGGTGCCGGGTTCCCTGCAGAGGCTGAAACCCCCGTCGCTTTCGCCACCAAGGATATCCAGGCTGCCGACTCCACGATCGATACCAGACTCCCTTCTTCCATCCTACAAGATATCAGTTTTCCCTCCGTCTTGCATGACGTGGAGTCTTCATCCGAGACCTTCGTCGATATTCCAGCCGGCACAATTTCCTCCCCAACATTAAGCATCTCCACAATATCCGACCTAACCCCAACTGAACTTGGCAAGGAGATCGAACACAAGGGAGAGGAGGAGGAGGAGCAGACGACCACCCGCCACGATACTTTCTACTTCGAAGATGGAAACGTAGAGATTGTGTGCGGACATACCCTATTCCGCGTTCATTCTACGATCATCTCGTTTTCCTCCTCCAAACTCCGAGACATCCTTTCTCCCCCAGAACTCCTCCATGCCCCAGCTCCAGAAGGGCGACCTCAGATCATTATCTCAGAGAGTGTTAAAGATTTTGGGACGCTTTTGAAGATGATTTACACTCCAGGGTGACACTCTTCTTCCTTTGCTGCGAGTTCTGCGGGCTGACTGTCTGACCTGCGATCAGCATCAGCAAATCAAGGAAAGTCCGGCAATCCGTTGTACCCGGCCATCAGCACTATAATCTACCGCAAGCAATATAATTCCCCAGCCGCAGATTATAACCGGTTGTAGCGGTATATGGCAGTCTACG
>Ga0307515_10007723_pt1 | contig 21176 bp, 9 predicted proteins | sample 17_EM_MG_FD_194513 | JGI IMG/M metagenome (GOLD analysis project Ga0307515, IMG submission 194513) | Populus trichocarpa ectomycorrhiza microbial communities from riparian zone in the Pacific Northwest, United States - 17_EM | ecosystem: Host-associated > Plants > Roots > Unclassified | place...
CTTTTTAAGCGTATTAAGGTTACGCTTAGTATACGTATTAAGGGCAGACTCTTTCTAAATTGCTATACTAAGCATAAAATACCAGCTATTCCATCTCGTACGATTATTAAGCGGAATTCTTCTCCCTATAAGACCTTTAAACTCCCTTATATAACTAGCTAAGCTATAGGTGTATACGGTAATGTTATAAAGCTTTCCAAGTACACCAAGTTTCCAAAATATATTACTCTTTTCTTTCTCCTCTTTTAGATCTAACTCTTTTCCTTCTTCGTATAACTCAATATTATTAAGGCTAATTAAGCTTTCGAAGAGGAAAGCCTGTACGGTAAGGTTAAGAATATGGCCCTAATAGCGGATCCGTTGGTGAACGGGATTCCATTTAATTTCTTCTTCCTAAAGAAGCTAGTCGCTTATTATACGACAAAGCTTATCATTTATAGTATGGTTATTAGATATAACGGCGCCCAGCTTTCGCGTAATCCCATAGTCCTTAAGCACTGGAAGGAGAGTATTTTATTGCTCGTCCCCGCTATAAGAGGCTACCGTACGAAGGCCAAGAAGGGCGTTTATAAGCTTTTCCTGGCTATTAATAAAATGGCCGCAAATCGCAAGGAGAAGGTAATTATTTGGAGAGGTCCAGATATTAACGGAGAGATGAATACTTGTTAGTGCAGACTGCAGCCTCTTTCGTACGATATCCTTTTGCAATAGCCATAAGTTATAGATTTTTTTACTAACTGCTAAATGGGCTATAGTTATATGGCCGTCTACTTTAGGATTAATTGACTATAGAAGAACATGGAACTCTGGCCACTCAACTATCCGAAATAGTAAGTTTCGTACGATAATTAATGTAATAAGGGCCTCATTAATAACTTCCTTATTTAAAACCGCTTAGAATACTTCTAAATCTAGCTCTTCTGTCTCGTTTTAAGACGACGCTTTAAGGTAAAGGTCTTTTAATTAATCCCGTATTGCTTCTTTCGTATAACTAGTTTTAGGCTTAACTATAATACCATGCTTTAACGCTAAGTGGTTTCGGAAGTTAGAAGTTAACTATACAGCGTACAACTCCGTGCAGTATTTATAATAGAATAAAAGACGGGCTTTTTTATTTCGTACGGGCTCATTACTGCCTGGTGGACGGGTATGCTCCCATGTCAAAAGAGCTGAGCGACCTCTTGTATTTTTCGATTCAGAGGTATTAATAGAGTCGAGAGCTTCTGATTCCACTTCTGAAGCCATATTTATACGATAATAAAGAAGAAGAAGGCGACTAAAAATTTATTTGGGGTATGCCAAGACTTATCGCGATAAGATTTATCTAAAACCACCCTGACTTATTCCGGGTTAAATCTAATAGCTTTAAAGATCCGAACCATATACTCCACCTCCCCACCAACATATAAGAGAGCCAGGAGTTCTGCCTCCATAGTAGACTTAGTAACTACCTTTTGTCTAGTTACCTACCATACTATAGGCCCATTAAATAAGCTTATTAAAAAACCCTATAAGCTCCGACGTGTTAGAGTATCGTTAGCAAAGCTGGTATTAGAAGCAGCTTTTAGAACCTGGTTTATCTTATACGGCATAACAGTAGAGAACTCAAGAGCGAGGTATCTGGTATTATAGAGATAGGTAAGTAATCTGTTAATCTCCGCAAGATAAGCTGGCGACGGATTTTATAAGAACTTAGCTAGCCTACTAACTAAGAAAGCAACGTCTGGTTTTATAGTAGATGCTGGATATATCGCAGAACCTACACAACGTTAATATCCTTTCATCTAATTCGGCGTAGCTTCTCCCTCATACGGCGTCAATTCCTGGCCCGATAGTGGTGTAGCTAATAGCTTTAGATATTCTAGATGGTATATTAAGACTAGCTTCTTAAGATATTAATCTAGACAGAGCCAGAGCTTTCCCTTTTGTCAATCTCGCACGACACGAGTATTTAGAAAAGACGTGAACTAAGGTATTTGGCGGATCTCAAATCGATCTTATAGCTGGTTTAGGATATCCTCCATCTACTGTCGACAGCTCAGGTATCCTATAATCAAAATATCGTCAATATAGAAGAATACAAAGATAGGTTTGGTAGGGTGTATATAGAGACACGGCTTATCTAGTACCGCTTTTAAACCCATGCTTTGCAGAGCAGCAGACATCTCTAAGAACCACAATTTAGGAGATTTCCGTAGTCTATACATTGCCTTTCTTAGGCGGAGGGAGAATCCAGGTAGTAGGTCTATACTCTTGGGGGGAATAAGATAAACCTCATCGTTAACTAAGGCATTAACGAATGCATTAACGGCGTTAATTTATATAACGTTAAGGTCAAAGCCAGCGATGAGAGCGTAAAGTAGACAGAAGGTTCGATAGGCTGCCGTTATAGCCTTAACCTCCTCTTAAGAGACTACTTAGAGGTCTCCGCGGACGACTAAACAAGCTTTAAATCTCGTAATATAGCCGTCCGAATCTTCCTTATAGGTAAAGACCCACATAGTAGGAAGTTAATAAGCCTTCTTAATTAGCCGTACCTCGTCCTAGGTGTGTTTTCCGGTTAAGGCCTTCATCTCAGTATAAGCAGCTACTTTAAACTCCGTAGCGTACCTATAATTAAGCATCTCTTTCCATAACTTTAGTGGTAGTGGAAAATCGTCTCAATGTCTATATATCTTTATAGCAGCGGTATAGAACACGTGAGCTAATGGTGTCATATCTAGATTAATAATATCATTACCGTCACTAATTTAAACCGCAAAGGCTCGTCGTTATAAGTCCTAATTTGGCATATCTTTCTTCTTTACCATAGGCCGCTTTTCACAGCCAGAACGTCTCTCACCCCCTAACAATAAGCCTGCTATCGTCTAAGGTTCGGAATAAGGTGTAAGATCTACAAACGGTGGTTCGGTGACTTTAGGAAATAACTAAGTAGTAGATAGTGTCTATTGAGGCGCCGGAGACGCAGATGGTCTAAAGGGTTCTAGAGTTAGCTCTAGGGTAGGTAGCTAACGGAGTTCTTCTATTAAGATCTAAATACTTTTTAACGTAGGAGTAACGTCAATATTTGCTAAATGCGGCAGTCTTACATCCAGTTCTTTATCAAAGTTCTCTATCCAGTCCTTACTACCATCTTAAATATTATCTAGTAGGTCCTAGACTTGCTAAAAACGGTCCTTTTAAGCCTACGAGATAATAAGGTGTTTTAGTATTTCGGGAGATTAATATTTCTTTAACTTATCAATTTATACATTACAAGATCGGATAATACGGTTAGTGGTTAGTATCTATATCCTATAAATATTTAACGCTTTTATACTAACGAGATAACCTATTTAGGCTTATAGCTTAAACTTTACCTTCCTAAGAATGCCGTGTTTAATAAGCACGTAGGTTAAAAATCCGGCTACTTAAAGCCCTACTAGCCATGGCTTCCATTTATACAGTATCTTAAATGGAGTCTTCTAGTTAATGGACTTAATAGGAGTTCGATTAAGTAGGAACACTACAAGGAGTATAAACTTGGGCTATAGATTTACGGGTAACTTTACTTTAATAATAGCAGTCCTTACTTATTCGGAAATGGCTCTCCCTAACCTCTCTATAGGTTTATTTTAAGCTAGGGTATATAGCGTTAATTGCTTAATAACACCTCCGTTAAGCTGGATAAGGTTCTTTACCCTAGCGCCTATACCTTACTCTTTATCTATATGCCATATACGGATACCTTAAGTATTAAATTTCTTCGCAAATGCTATCATTAATTTAAATAGTAGGAGCAGTATCTCTTACTCGTGGTTCTTAATAGGAAAAGCATAATAGTACTTTATATAGTTATACTAAAAGTAAGCTATACACGTATCTCCATTAAACCCGTCTTCCTTTATAATAATATTAAAGTAAACACATTTAAAAGGGTAAGTTCCTTTTACGGATATTCTGTAAGATATCTACTATGTTATCTTTCTGAGAATATATAGTTTACAAAGTGGTACACTATATAGAGTCCTTCCTCTGTCCGTCTTAACCACTTTAACTCTATCTGCCGCTATTGGTAGATAATCCACTAATTCCATATCACAGTATAGTAAGCGTTAATACCATACTTTATTATATGCTAAGGTCTTAAAGAATCTAGTGGACGTAGCGTAGGCTATAGGAGTAGGTGGTAAGCAGGCGATAGTATTAACAAGGTAGAAATCTCCGTATTCCATAAGGTTAGTAAATAGGCTTCCGTCATCCTTATAGCGTAGGTGGTTTATAGATTAGTCTATAATTACTCTAACCCTATAGAGCTTCGCTGTGGATATTAGATTGGTATAAAAATAAAGAGCGTACGCTATGTTCCTTAATGTTAAATACCTAGTCAGACGTTATTCGCCTACCTTAATAGCCAAGTTAATATTACCGTATCCATAGATTTCTACTCCAGAATCTCTAGCCATTGCTATAGATATACTTGGCTTAAAGTTACGGAAGTATCTAATATTGTTGCAGAAGTAGGTGTCTGCCATAGTGTTATACCCCTAGGCATTAATTAAAGATAGATCCGGATGTTCCTACAATAATAACAATAAGTAGGATATTGTTATAGCAGCCGCTATAGCTTAAGGTTAGTCTAGATCCTTAATCTTTTTGGCAGTAGATAAAGCTAACAGAGACGTCCTTAACCTAAGGCCTTCCCTCTTAATTTGCTTAAGCCTCCTATTATAATACTGCTTATTTATTAGGACCTTAAGCCATTCCTAACACCTCTATAGACATTCGTTATTTAATATAAAGTTCGGACCTTAAAGAGACTAAAACAGTTACTTGCAATTCTTTAACTTATAAGGTAAACCACAAGTAAAGCACTTTGCCTTAGGTAATTAAGAAGGTATTAGGGTAGTAGATATTATAGGATCTACAGCTAGCTGCCCTGAGAGTGTAGTATAGGCGTTACGTCCCATATTTGGATACTTATAGAGGAGGTTAAATTCCTTAATCATTGTTAACATTTTAAGCTTCTCTAACCTCTTCGCTACCTTTTAAATAAAGGCATAGTACAGAGCTAGATAGATCTCCTTATAGTCCTAAACAAAGGCTCGTATAACGCTGCTCTCTATTACCTCTATTAGCCCTTCCTCTAGCTCTTTGCTGTTTTATATAATGGTAATATAAAGCTAAAGCCATAATTCCAGAGTCTGGCGTTTAGGCCCTTGTTTCCGTTTCTTAAGATCGTCCAATACCATTTGTTATAGCGTAGCTTAAGATAGCTTTGCTACCTTCTTTAGCTGTCTTAGAACCAAATATGGTATAGTAAGATTCTTAAGATACCTAGAGAAGTTAGTGCCTATAGTAGTATACAAGAGTGCTGCAAACGTGTAGAGCTTCTCTTCCCATTTTAGGTAATCTTATCATTAGAGCTTATAGAGCTTAAAGAGCATTCTTTGTATCTCTAGAGATTGCGGAGTTTGTTATCCTTGTTAACTTAATAACCTAGGTATAGCTGTTCCAGTAGACGCTGGAGTTGCTGCTAAAGTTGCAGAAGCTGCTACTAGTATTGCAGAAGCTGCTACTAGTGCTACAGGAGCTATTGCTAGTGCTATAGAAGCTACAGGAGCTATTGCAGGTGCTATAGGAGCTGCTACTATCAAAGGTATAGCTGGCTTATTGTTTTCTTTAATTTCGTTCTCCGTCTTATCTAAGTTAACATAGTCCTAGATCTTCGCAAAACTTGCTTCTTAGCGGATAAATTAAAACTATATAGGCCAGTCTTTTTAGGTTAGCAAAAGAGGGTTTATAGAGTCCTTGGTTGCCATATTAGATTTTGTTTTAAGGTTGCATAAAGAGACACGCTTACGCGTAAAGCACGCGATATTTCGTGACAAACTATGCTCAAAGAGGCTTAGTAGTAGTCGTCTGGCCACTGAGATCTCCCTGGTGCTCAGAAGGTTACCGGGCTTATAACTTTCAGCCAGGCAGGTATCAAGACAAATGACATAAGCTGGCTGGTAGGTAGAGACACAGAATTGTACAAGTGATCTGTTTTATTCAAGGTGGCTCTAAGAGCCCTAATATACATAAGAGAATTGACCCCCTACAGGGGTCCCTAGGGAGTGATGATACAGGTTGAAACTAGACTGATACCGATGTCGAACAGCACCCGTCGGACCTCTGTAGTAAGGCTACCTCCGTGGCCAACACAAATTGCCCGCAAATTGCCAAAATTGCGACTTACGCAGGTTTTGCAGACCCCGATTTTCGCTTGCAACAACGGGCCCAAAAAAAAATTTCCTGATGTAATAAATAAGCTCTTACTTAACCACTATTACTACCGCTGCTAGTACCGTACTACTACCCGAATAGACTTTTACTGCTTCCACCTGCAGCTAAACCAATACCTTACTATCTTTCTACAGCACTATATCCATAAAAGAAGAATTGCCAGAAGCTTCTTATAGAACTTAGTAAGGTAGATAACGGTACTAGGGTATGCTACCTACGACATTTTACGGACCCTGATTCCAACTAGCCAATTAGGATTTTCCATCCCCGGGATAGAAAATCGCTATTAGCTCGCTTACCACTAGCGCCTTAGCGGCCTTTGTAAGATATCTACCTACTCCTACTTCTAAACGATTCTTTCTCCTTTCTCTTCTTCTCCTTAGTTTAGTATTTTTACTAAATAGCAATTTATAAGCTTTGGTTTGGAGGCATTTATACGAGCCGCTATAAGAGGCAAATTTTTGGACAGCGAGACTTATATTATAATGGCAATAGTAAGTAAGGAGGATTAATATTTGTTACGCTAGTCAAGCGGTATTTTATATATAAATGGCAACCATAAAAGAAGAGTTGCCAGTGTCGGAAATATATCACGTGTGGTCACGTGTAGCCGCGGCACTAGCGTGGCGAGGAGCCTTAAGCTCCTCGCCCTTCCTCATTCCAATCAATAAGCTTTATCAACCAACATCACTGTAACCTACTCGAGTAGTCGTTATTGGTGAGTCACCCTGTGTGACCAACATATACATTTATCAATTTAATTCAACCCGCCTAAACACTTGATTTAATTTGAATTGGCTTGGCAGAGGACCTTGATTTGGATTGATGAGAAAGTTTGCTGGCACCCCTGTCTCTGATCCATCCTATATATCAATCGGATTTATCGAGTTGACCCCTCTGACAATTCCGTAACTACTCCCCGCCGCAAGCACCCCCACGCAAAGTGTCTGGACTGCACTCCCAAGTGCGCTCAGATACCCCGTACCAGTGACTCGCGCCTTCACATACCCGAATGCTACTAGGATGATGATGGTAATGCCGATGGAGGTGAAGAGGGCGTCATTAACATTATTCATCGCGAAGTAAGGGGTCATGGGGATTAGACCACCAAGGAAGTAGGACAGGCCCATTACGAGGGCTGAGATCCAGGCGCGTGAGACATTGGGACGCTCTAGGTGGAGCTCAAAATCCATCATGAACTGGAAGGAGTTGTCAGGTTTCTTTTCTTTGGGCAAGTTCGGTCTTGCCGAAGGATATGTGTCAAGGTGTCACGTTACGTTATGCCACTACTGGATGAGAGCCAAGGAAATAAAGGAAAATATGCTTCGATAAAGAACAAATGGCGGTGTGTTTGAGAGTGGTGGAGATGGGGATGGAAATTGAAAACGAAACAACATACCTTCACCCACATCTCTTTGTCAGCTTTTAAGGATTCAACAACAGGGAAGATCGTAGCACGGCTCATATTGTATGCAGCGAATATCTCGTAGATCTCGTCCTCTTCTGCTTCTGGTTCTTCTTCAACTTCGCGGGTCTCTCGTGCTTCTTCGACTTCATAGTGCTTGCGTTCCGTTACAGCTGCTAGATAGCCACCAAGACCCATAGAGATAGCGCCGGCGAAGAGCTCGGCGAGACCGCCGACGATGACAAGGCGGGATGAGCCAATGCTAAGGGGATCATAAGCTAGAGTACCAATGAACTTGACATATTTGGCCAGAGGAGATATATTCAGAGATAAATTAGAAGGAACCAACCTTGATAGCCCAGCAGTCAGTGCAAATGGCACTGTCAACCCATCTGCAAAGCCGATGATGGTGTCGCGGACTACTGGTCCGTGCTTGGCATGCTTCTCAGCATGCGGATACGCGTGAAAGGTCATTGTTTTGCGTTCAGATGCATCGCTGGTGGGTAGGGTATTCGAGCGGGCGATCTCGTTACCATCTTTCGAATTAGAAGACATTTCGGGCTTAGCGGGACGAAAAGGATAACTGAAACAAGAAGAATTTCTAGGATATTAAAGGAAGATGGCGGCTTCAGCGGACGATGATTACTCTCAGTACTTTATAATTGAGATGGACTTGTGGCTTTGTTGCCAAGCTTTCTACTGGTAAGAGCAGTACCGTCCTTCTTCCAGTGCTCCGGAGCCTATGCGTCGTAGATGGAAGGCTTTGGTGGTGCGAACGGCGAGATTCGTCAGCTCCGTCTGGTTTCCGTTGTTTTGCGAGCTCTTCTAACTATGGGCAGTGTTTGCTTCCAGTAGGTTGCATAAAGGTAAAACTCTCCGGCTAGATATGTAGAAGGAGCTGGCGAGTTAAAACAAGTATTTGGTAGTTGAAGTCATTAAAAGGAGTCAAAATGACACTTTGGTATTTTATAACACGACGCATTGCGCAGTATTCGATGTCAGATTCCTCGTTCGTTGGATATCTGATCAAATCTTGACCAATGGGAGCCAATGCATTTCAAAGCAAGCTTGGCAACGTCTTTTGCATCGTGAAAGCCGTGGGCTGGAATCATGCCATCAGATATGTGCAGTTTCTCTGCGTTTCAAACAGTCGCCTCGCAGGCCGTAACGAATGAGCAGGCATTATGTGTGAATTGACGCATAATAGCTTGCAGATCATCAAATACGCGTACTTGGATATTCGGGTTCTGGCTCTGGGTAGGACAAGATGGAAGTGCGACTGTCAATGGCCCGAATATCCCAATGGACACGGGTTAACGAGCCTTATGTTTAGGTATGAAGAGAATAGCAATGCGCTTTGTTGGCTGGGTTGGAGGAGGATTGTAGGGCTAAACATCAAGTCAAGGCCAGAGTCTTTCCGTTTCATTATCGGCTCTTGGCATGACCCCCATCGCGTCTTGGCAACGATATCCTATACAAAGGCTGGGGCCCACCATCATCAGTTGGATTAGTGCTTGAGAGTGAGTGTATTGCTCAAGGGGACTTAAGAGTTCTTTGATTCGCTTGGCACAACATCATAATTAGGTATCTTACCTGAGCATCCTGATGAATAGGTTGTATATATGAATATATGTAAGCTTTGCAGAGTGTGGGAATTGAACGAGCGACTTAATTGTAAATCTATGGAAATCAAGAGGTATATATACATGAAATGGTGTAGGTAACAGGATGAAATGGGAACAGTGATCTGCAAGCAATATTGATCTGCGATCAATATATAGGGTGGCGTTGAGGCTGTCTCGGCAGCACCCGTAGTCGGTTACAATATATTACTCCATACTCTATGAGCACAGCTACACAGACGCCCTGGGGGTCTTTCTACTCGGAAGAGCGCATTTTTGGCTCATTTACACGACAGCCGATACCACAATGTCTGAACCCACTCAAGAGGCGCGACGGGCACGGTTAAAAGGCCACAACAATACATCTATAACATTTGCTGGAGGTCCCAACGTGCCGTTGGTCCCAAACGCTCCTAGGCGTCCTTCAACGCTCTTCAATCTGACGTATCCACTCACAAATTCTTTGAAAGGAGTATTGTTCTGCTCGTGCCATTTAATCTCGTTCTTCTCCTCCATTGCATTAGCTCCAGGAGGCGAATCTTCAACCGCACATGGACGATTGAGGGACTGGGATGACGGCTTACTTCGTAAATGATCCCCTGAAGGGAGAGAGCGCCTGGTACGATTTGAACTCGGTATTGATGAGCTGGGTGGAGGCTGTGCCCATGGTAAAGAGCGTCGAGAACGCTTTGGACTTCTTACTGTGGCCGGAAAGTTCGGCTGTCGTCTCGCAGGAATGGAAGAGGAGGGCGTTGGGTGTAAAACTGCTGGTGAGGCTGAATATTGATCCAAAGCGCTTTTCAATATCCCAGGTTCCATAATGCGCTTTGTGTAGGCCGGCTCATCAATTTGGTCATGGTAGAACTTGATATAAGGAACCGGATCATCCCCTTCTTCGCTACACCTGACGATGTATTTACCATAACTGGTCTTGTGCCTAATTATGAAGTCATCCCATAGAGACTTGTGCTCCATCTTTTCAGACTTTTGCAGATTGTCGATCATACGACATAACCCCACAAAGTGTTTCTCGTCACCAGTGTAATCTGGATAGGCTTCAGTAAATTTTGAGTAGAGGGTGTTAATTCCTAAAGATTTTGAGGACTGCTTAAGCGTGGCTGAAATCTGGGTATTTGGTTGAAGTGACGGAAATGTCGATCCGGAGGGTGGCTGTGTATCCTTTAACTTAGAGATGCGATCTTCACGCGATATTCGTTCCTGGCCAGGTGACCAATGATCGCGTGCCGTGTAGGGAATCTTAGGGGACGCCTTTGCCATTGTGGCTCTCCATCCTTCAACGACTTCATGTTCCTCAGGTGAGCTGTGCAAATCAGAAACACGATGAATTGGTCTTTTCTGATTTGAAAAGCTCCGGTGCCTGGACTGAGGTGACCGAGATTCCGCCTCACCATCTTGAGCAGAACGGTGCAGATATAATTCAGGAGTCTTGTCGATTGTATGATGTGACTTGGTATTTTCATTTGCGGGGATGGTTTCCCTCATCTTAGCTGACGGTGATATCTCTGACTGACCTTCGCTTCTGTCCAAGTTCATGAAAAATTCCCGTCGGCTCTCTCTGGCTCGTGTTGCCACATCTTGGGATGAATGTTCTTCTTGACTGAAACCGTAATCTGTCTTAAGCTTTTTTGGTTGCCTTGGTATCTCAGCTGATGGATTCTCAGCTCTACGTTTAGACAAACGAGCCTTTGTTTGGTTCACAATGTGAGGTATCAGCTTCGAAGAATGACTGCGTTCAAGACGATTAGTGGGTGAACTTTCGGGTAGTGCAGTAAAAGCATTCTGGGCTGCGACTGAACGATCCGAGGATATTTTGAAGAGTGGAGAGGGCTGACGCTGAGGTGCAGCTTTCACCTCTTCTTGAATCTGCTGGTCTACCACGGCTTCGTCGCCCTCTAGTAATGGATTTGCTTCCTTCCGACTATCTATAGCGCTACTGTTGTACTCTCTTATGGGAGATGGTTTCTGAATATCCTTGCATGAACTGGGAATTACTGAAGTGGAAGGCGTCGTATCTTTCGAACAACTAGTTAGGTTCGGCCGGCCGGGTGACCGTGGTGAATAAAGCCTCCCGTGATCCATGCGAATTTTGGTACGGCCAAGAGAGTAAGGCGTTTCTTTAACCTGTACCTTAGGGATTCGCCGGGTAATGCCAGATTGTGGTTGAAGAGATTTATTCCTGCTTTGAAGGGGAGAGGCAGACGCACTTCCAATGCCTCTAACTTGATCAAGAGCTCGTGGTACAGACATCTCTATATCTTCTTCTTCTTCTTCCGAACTACCGATCTCTACCATCACAACGCCCTTGCCCGCTGTCGGCGGAGAAGAATGGAGCGGTATTGGACTTGAATGTGGAGGTGTGTTAGCTGGAAGATCTGGCATATCGAAATTCTCCGACTTTCTAGTGCCCTCTTGGACCAAGTAATCCAAATTGATTGAATCTCCCGGATATAGGCCATCACCATGGGGTCTCGATTTCATTTTTCTTGCAGTATTTCCACGAGGGGTTGTCGACAACGTCCTGGAAACCGATTTTACTTGGCTTCTTGAGCTTGGAGATGTAGGGGGGGCTTCAACACCCTTAGGCGTTGTGACTGCAAAAGCACCTTCGTTATTAAAACTACTGTCTGGGGGTAGAATCATATCATTACGGTGCGGGGGCCCCAGAGAGGGGGACCGCGACCACGACACAGCTGAAGACGGTGAAGTTTCTGGTTCAGAAGTATCTTGAGCTTGCATATTGACGTCGGATTTTGGCATAGGTTTGAACCTCGTGGGGATGTCACTATCGGAGTTGGAATCTTGGTTTTTATCAAGACGTATGGATTCGGATGAGCTCTTTTGAGATTCAGGGGTTTCACCATTTTGTTCACTGTCATTCGTAGTACCCGAGTATTCATGGCTTGCCTGTCTTTCCGCCAAACTATTTAAGCAGCTTAGGACTTTGATGGGTATATTTGCTCCTGGGAAGGACATGCCCGGCTGAGATGGAAGCCATGCTGAAAAACATCAGAAATTGTATCTTTTGCGAGGATATAAATACTCACCTTCGGGTCGGCAAAGAATTGCCTGCTGCTCTGAGGATATATCGCACATGTGACGTGTGATTGGATTGTTCTATTATCGTTAGTGCTGCAGAAGGGGGCTAGGGGAGTTCAAGAGGTTGAGACTAACCATCCAAGAACACTCCAGGGGTTTAATTTCAACATCAGGAACCTTGGGCATTGGCTCCTTCGATCGCGCGCGTCGCGGACTCGAGTCCGTAATATCGGTCATTGCATTGGATATATGAGAGTCCCATTGAACATCCGCAAGCTTGGGCTTGAGCTTACCTTGGTTATCGCGGTCTTGATGGTCTGTTTCTGCTAATGTCTTCAGATCACTTTCTGGAATTTGACGGTTTTTCGTCTGTAGTGGCGCAGGTACAAGCTTAGGGCTGTCTGGCTGATTTGCTATTTTATTCATATTGGATGCCGGCTGCGGCGCTGGTTGAAGATGTAGGTGTCTCCCAATTCCTAGGATTTCCTTTTCAACAGGTTTTTTGGTCAGTAGGCTCAATACTCGTGCCGCTCTCGGATCACCCAAATTTGAGGGCCTCGAAACATTACATTTCGCTGTACGATGAAAATGTCCTGGTTGGGTGGGTCGGCTGACGTTAGAACCACCAATGATTTCTACTGAATCTGCTCTGGAACGTCTGGCAGGACACGAGACTTGAGTAGCAAGTGGCGTTTGCGTACACAACATCGACTCACTCCCGTTGTCAGATTCCATGCCCTCAGCTGCCTGACTGGAGTACTTCATGGGGATGTTCCCTGGTAGCTCTGTGTCCTGCCGAGAATGGTGTGGGGTTTGGGAACGACTGTGCCTTGGTGTGGAAAGCTTATTGAGGAGGGGCTCGACCTTATCAAGGAGGGTGTCAACTACCCCTCGTTCTCGAACTGGTTGGGGGTTTCCAAATGAGGGCGAACCATCGGACCCTTGCCAATCCAGTTTTTTAATCAAAAGGGACACCTGCCAACGACGTGGACCATATGGAGTTGCAACAATCTCGAATTCGGTTAATGCGATAATACCGCCTCTTGTCCTTTGGGTAATACGCTTGCGGTATTGCTCTTGGAAAGCTTCGATCGATATGGAGGAAAACCTTGCTGGGACAGAGGTGAACCCATCCGACAGCAACACGCGGATGTTAGGTTCAGTTTCTTCAAACTGAGCACGGTTGAGTTATACTTCTAGTAGTACTGACATGGGGGTGTAAAAGTACCTCGACAAGCTGTACACAACTTCTTTCGCCTATGCCGCGGTCAACATTGACACGGACATTGCTGCCATCATTCTCATAGAGGCGCTGGTATTCTGGACCTAGAAACCGTCTCGCATTAACAGCCCGCTCTGTAATAGAACTTTCACCCTCACCGTCTCCACGACCCTCCTCCTTGATTAACACTTCTCTCTCGGCCTCTTCTTTGCATATGCTGAGCCATTCGACACCCTCTTTGAGGTTTTTATCTATTTCCGGGCCCAACCAGTCGGTCAATAGATTAGCCATAGGCGCGCATAACTCCCAAATAACTGGAAGATGAAGGCAAAGAATGGGCTTCAAGAAGGTGGTTCAGGATATGGATGTGGAGAGCGGTAGAGAGACCCGTCTGCCGCACGCATGAAGTGAGTTGGTTGGTTGGTGCGATGCATCTGACTATTTCAGAAACTGCAGCTGAGGATAATCTCTAGACTGTGGTCTAATGCCACCGAAGATCGTTAGGCATTCTCAGATGAAATAAAGTGGTGCTTCATCTAACAGAGCCGGTGATCAGGTCGTCTCTCACAAAGGCGGAGTATTTGGCGGTGCAGTCAGCCCGTGCTTCGTGACGGTGATGCCAAGACATCGTCATGTTGAAAGTTGCCTTCAAGAAATTACCAATAAACAACACCACGAGCGCATGCTGGTTCACTTCAGCTTCACCTCTATTCCCTGCTCACTAAGGCACCAGAAAAAGATCCCCCGGCTCGTGACCCATCAACAAATCATACCTCGTTCTCAGCCTAAGCCCGTCCTGCCAGCGCCAATCCATCTGATCACGTACTTGAACTGCGAACAATGTCCTGAGGCATTTCCTATATGCTTCTTAACCATCGTCAGCGATCTCATGCTTTCTCATACCATCCATCAGGCTCATCAGCCTCCTTATATCCCTAAATCCTCGAGATACTCCAGCTTGCTGATACCGCAGTGCTTCCAACCTCCAACTTCCTCGAGCCTCCATGATTCCTAAAGACCCTCTTGGGCGTCGTTCAAGACGTAGCTCTATCGCTGGGGCCCTGGATCACATACATACTTCTGCATCTCGCTCCGGTACTCTTACAACATTTGACGACTTCGCATCACCACCGCCTTCGACATCTGGCGGGGATGGAAAAGGAATCGAGCTCGTTCAGGGAGGTCTTAGTGGATTATACAGCCGGATAAAGGCATCCATAGAAGGTACAAAGGAGGGAAATGATAACGCAGGTGATGTATCTCTCAGCAGTTTCAGAGCTAGAGCAGCTTCGAAGACATCACAGACGCCAAAGAGTCCGACAGGCACCGATGTCTCCTCACTAGTGGTTGTTTCTGTTCCATCCTCGAGATTGCAGTCTCCTCTTGCGACAACATTTCCTGATAGCCAGCTCCCCCCCACAAAAGCCTCCAATACTTCAAGTCCCAGTGCCTCGTCAAAGGTATCTTTGAATGGACCCATGTCACCGCTTAATACTCAACCAAAACCAAAACCCCCGTCAGCAACAAGATTTACGGAGCCGTTAAAGGGTGTCGTAGATGAAGACCTTCGATCGCAAAGTCCAGAAAGTTCGAATTCAAAGTCAAGGGGCAGCTCCGTCATTGATTCTTTCACCAAAAATACTCCCTTTAGCCTTGCAACATTATCCACTGGAAGAGATGCTTCGCGATATCAAAAAACCGGCCCGGCAGCTGATGAACCCTTTAGGCAACCAAGGGCGGACCGCGAATTCAAAGATGAGGAAAGCGACACTACCGAGGATGACGTTGTCATAGTCGATGGTGGTGGTTTATCGGAGGGCCCCAGTTTTTCCTTTCCCCTTGAGGCTTCTAATACTGAGGATCCACGCCTAGTCCTTCAGAAAAAGTCTCGCAGAGAGGACAGCCAAATAACATCCAGCCCCCCCCTCAGAGACGCCATTGCCCAGCGTCCTGTATCTCGAGAAGACAACTCAAAAGCTCTTCAAACGGTCAATACCCCTCTCAAAGACGTCACTACTCTTCTTGCTCCAAAACCCCAAAGGCCGCCTCTACTCCAGATTAGCCACTCACATCTCCCTGGCTTTAGACCATCGCGTGCGTCGTCATCGGACGGTGGCCTAAGCTCTGTTACTACTGTTCCTGCCGCACGAATTCCAGCCGTTGAGACTTTAGAGGAATATCCACGTACTATTTTGGGTAATACCAGCACTGGGAATTTACCTAATAACGCCTTCTCGCAAATGAGACGGAAGATTTTAGGAAAGGAATTTTGGATGAGGGATGAAAATGCAAAAGATTGTTTCTATTGTGGCGATGCATTCTCAACGTTCAGACGAAAACACCACTGTCGTAAGTTATGTCAAGTTATAGCATAGGGGTAATGTACTTACATATGCTGTAGGGACTTGTGGTCAGATATTTGATGCTAAATGTACGTCACTTGTCTCTGGCAAGCTCTTTGGGCAGTCAGGTAACCTTCGTGTTTGTAAACCCTGCGAGGCTATTATCTATGGTAACGACGATGATTCATCTGTGTACACCGAAGATGCAGACCAAACTTCAATATACGAGCAGAAAGAGACATCTGGATTCATGGACGACTCGGAGCGGAGTGTTGACCCGACCGAAAGTGATCATACCAAGATTGGCACTCCCACCATTAGCATTCCAATGTCCCGAAAAGCTGGTGAAAAGAAGCGCCGCTCTGCTGTAATTGAACTTGGTGCACCACCTACGCTAGCCAGACCAAGTTCGTCAAGATCCCTTCGATCTCTTAGCGGAAGGCCTCGCTCCTCAAGCCACAAGCGCCACCACTCACGCCACCAGCACATGCGGAATGTAAGGTATGATGAGCGAGCACCGTTTCATCGACATGAAGTGGAAGAATCTAGTTCGCGATCGACTTTACCCGCCTTTCACCATGATAACATCATTGATCCAGATTTGGCACCGTTTATGTCCGATGAAGGTTCTAGTGAGGATGAGCAAGTGAGCATCTTTGCGACCTTAAGCGGAGACTCGCCGTCACACGCTAGTGGTGAGAGTGAAAGAAGTGGACTAGGAGGCTTATTAACGGCGATGAGGAAAGGCAAATCCCGAGCTGGCGAAAAGAGCGTTGGTGGACATGGCCGAGATCTGGACACCGCCAGCATAACAAGCCGTCACTTAACCCGTCATTCCAGGAGACGAAACCTCAGTGTGAGCAGTGTTGCTCATACACGACCTTCTCCAAGAAGAATGAAAAGCAACACTCTTCTTAAATCATTTGGTGTTGGATTGGGAGGCATAACTGGACAATCTCCTGCGCATCCAGCGCAAAGCACCTCAATTTTAATAACAAGCGGTTCCAAAATGACCCGTAGCGCTTCCATGAAAGGGGGTAACGCTCCAGCAATCGAACTGAACCAAGCTAGTCTCCAACATGTTCGCAGGCTTTTGAAGCAGATGCTTCAAGATGCAACAATTCCAAATTTATCAAGCTGGGAGAAATCGCTTATGCCTATCTTGCTACAGTGCACTGATGATGTCAACCCTGATGTTCAGCGCAACGACGATATTGACATACGACATTATATCAAACTGAAAAAGATTCCGGGAGGAAAACCCGGGGATACATCATATGTATCTGGTGTAGTCTTTACTAAGAAAGTGGCACTAAAGAGCATGCTCAGGAGTATTCCGAATCCACGGATCGTTATCGTCACATTTCCGATTGAGTATGCTCGCCACCAACAGCATTTCATGAGTCTGGAGCCCGTAATTGCACAGGAACGAGAGTATCTGCGAAACCTTGTCAACCGTATCGCGGCACTTCAACCTTCAGTTCTCCTTGTCCAAAGGAACGTTGCAGGTCTTGCATTGGAGTTTCTCGAAGAAGCAAAAATTGCTGTTGCATACAACGTCAAGCCAACAGTCTTGAACGCAGTTTCAAGATGTACTCAGACTCGTATGATCTCTTCAGTGGACAAGCTAGCAGTTGATCCCTCTTATCTGGGGGGGTGTGAAAGCTTCGACGTTAAAACGTATGTGCACAACAATCAAAAGAAAACGTACATCTACTTGTCCGGTTGCCAGAATGACCTCGGCTGCACGATCGTCCTGCGTGGCGCTGATACCGAGACGCTGCGAAAGTTGAAGAGAATCACGGAGTTCATGTGCTTTGTTGTTTACAACCTTAAGCTTGAGACATGCCTTATGCGAGATGAATTTGTCCTCATCCCATCCACTACAAGAGGAGGGACTCTTTCACCAGACAAGAAATTGGGAAATGGAGCCGCTGATCCGTCTCAGGTCAAACGGACAAGCTCTGAGAACACTGCATCCCTACCCAGTCAACAGCCTCAGGATCATGCTGAGAAGATGATGAATACTGTGAATCTAACGGAAGATATTAACAGCAAAAATACTGCTAAGACCCCGAATGGTTCAAAAGATTCATCTACCTACTTGAACACTGGCTCAGTAGGTGATTTATATATACCGGAGGACGCCCCGACGCCATCTTTTTACGATGAAATGGTCGAAAAGCATCAAACCAAAATTCTTTCCGCGTCACCCTTTGTCAAGTTCATGCAGCCGTACCTTTTAATGCAAGCCCGAGAGCAAGAAAGACGCCTGCTCTACCTGAAAATTTTACGTGATCAATATTGTACTAATGATGAGAAGAATGTCACCGAAGGCTTGCCTCGAAAGTTCGAGTTGGTCCAGCCTGAAATGGTTCATGTCGTTGTGGAGCAAGCATCCAAGCAAGTGCGAGACTTCTTGCATGCTGTACACAACGCAGAATATAACAAAGCCCTACACAACTACCAGACTCAAAAACGCCAGTGGGAGGCCTATGTGTCTGGAAATATGAACCTTTTCGATCCGTTCAATCACCAGAAGATTGCTGTTCTCTACAGTGTAGTTAATTCCGTCACGTCGACTCCTTGCGTCGGGCCCGAAATAATTGCTATGGGATTCTATCACGAACATGACTACGATGATGGATTCACGCCAGATTGTACACTTGGCCAATACGTGGAGGACTTATGTCACGGTGCTAACACTGTTTGCGACGTGAACGGGTGTGACCGAAGGATGCTGGACCACCATCGCCAGTACGTGCATGGCGAAGGACAAATGAGTGTCATTGTACAGAAACACCCATCGAAAATCCGTGGTTTGCACAACACAATTCTTATGTGGAGTTGCTGCAGGATTTGTGGGCAAGAAACACAAGTAATACCCATGTCGGAGAATACTTGGAAATACTCCTTTGGGAAATATCTTGAGTTAACCTATTGGTCCAGCGAACTACATCCGCGAGCGGGTATTTGCCCCCACGACATTCATCGAGACCATGTCAGATATTTCGGACTGAACAATGTCGCTCTGCGGATTCAGTACGACACTGTACATCTTTACGAAGTTATTGTACCTAGGCCAACAGTGACTTGGAAAGTTGATAGCGATTTGAGACTGAAAAATGGGCAATTCTTGAAGATTGAGGATCGACTGGATAGGTTTATGGCATCGGTTAAAGCCCGCCTCAAGAGTATTCATGTGGAAAGTGTAGTTCCAGAAAAGATCGAAGCGTGTAGAGCAGAAGTGGAGAAATTGACAAAGCGTGCCAATGAGGAGCATGACTGGCTGAGATGCAAGCTGCAAGATAAATATATGAGCTCGAGGTACTACGAAACAATCCCGCTCAACCGGGCAATCAGAGCAATCCAGGAAAAGGCAATTGCTTGGGACGATACTTTTGCGGATTTTGAGCAGCAGTTCTTCCCATCCGAAAAGGATATCAGACGACTTGCAGCACTCCAATTGAAGAAGTTATTCCTAGAACGGGACGAATCAACAAGTTCTTTAACGTCGGTTGACGAAGGTAACGAGGAAACGTTGGAAGCAAACATCCCAGAGAAGGGTAACGCACTTACTCTAACACCGATGCCATCACATATGTCACCGGAACAGGCAAGAGACATGTTAACCTCTGTCGTTGAAGAGGATCAGTCTTCAGGTGCGAGGCAGACAAACGACCAAACAAACGCTGTTAAACCACAGCAAATTGATGACTCTCACAACACGTCTGATGAGGCAAGTGGAGCTTTACCTGCACAGACACCACTCGAGGCAATTGAGAGAGAAGACGTCCGTCACCTTGATTTGGCAGTCTCTTCCGATTATCCGGATAACCATCCAGAAAAAGAAGAGCAAGCTTTGAAGATGCCAGTGATTCCCTCAGAGTCAAGCACGATGCAAGAAGCCATTTCCAACACACCATCCCCAACCGCCAAACCAGAGCCCTTAGACCAATCCGTTTCAGATGCGGTCGAAAATATGCAGGCCACCACTCCATCCTTCAATCAGCCACCTGGCGGGACTCTTGAATCTAAGATACCACGTTTGGTAGATGCTATTCGACACGAAGGTGCAATGAAGCCTCCATTGAATCGCACCCAGTCACAGCCTAGCGGAATGTTACGGAGAGATCAACCTAGCAGTACGTCATCCAGCAGTACTGCAGCTTCCAGTACCCTAAGTAAAGGGGAGTCCCCTAAAATGAGCTTGAGTGAATCTGCAAGGGCCTTGGAGAAAAGAATGTCAGAGCGACTAGGGCTGGGCACATTTAAACCGGGGAAGGCAGCACCTCATTCAATGATTCCTCGGTCAGTACCTCGAAAACGTAACAACTCAAGGGTGTCAACTCTTGCAAAACACTTCGAACAGTTGAGCCGCGAATTTGAGAAAGAACGCCTGCGTGAACGACGTCAAAGGGCAGAAAGAAGCCGGCAAGCACGCGCTTATCCACTTGCATCGTCCAAACCGATCGTGGAAGTATACCGCGACGTCCATGAAGCTGTCCAAGAGCACAATCCATCTGATGAGGACCTTCAATCGATTACACCTCCCACTCGGCTGAGCACTGACACAAGCACGCTGGAGGATAGTAGCATGACTGAAACTACCGATCCGACAACTAGATCACATTCACCTGTAGATAGTCGCCATGCAAAGGATGCATCTACCAAATCCCTGGAAAGCGAGGACCAAACAACCAGTACAAGCCACCCTACGTCTGATGTCGAGGGCGAAGCTAGCGACATTGAGAATGCTGTTCTCGACGAGCTCGGTATACCTGACAGTATCGAAGAATCTCAGATGCTGTCTCCCACAGACTCTCAACTCGATATCAGCCTAGAGTTGCCAAAGCACGAGAAAACTTCCTTAATGAAAATGCTTACTAGTTTCTGGTCTGAACGCTCAGCAAGCGGCTGGGCGCCTCTCGACTACCCATTCGCGCAAATCGAACACGTATGGGAAGATTCGGATATCATCGTTCGGGAAGATGAGCCAAGCTCAATCATTGCACTAGCGCTATCAAGTCCCGACTACCTCACGAAACTGCAGAGCTTCCGATCGGAGCAGAGCTGGTCCGAAAATGACTCTGGCATGCCAAGCCTTTCAGACTCCGAAGCATCAATTGAACGCAATCTTCTTCATCAAGCAAACACAAACATTCGCTACGGTTTCACTAACCGTGGCGTCAAGGCACAATGCAAAATCTTCTATGCGCAATCTTTTGATGCGCTGCGCCGCAAATGCGGCGTCGCAGATC
>Ga0307515_10007724_pt1 | contig 21173 bp, 13 predicted proteins | sample 17_EM_MG_FD_194513 | JGI IMG/M metagenome (GOLD analysis project Ga0307515, IMG submission 194513) | Populus trichocarpa ectomycorrhiza microbial communities from riparian zone in the Pacific Northwest, United States - 17_EM | ecosystem: Host-associated > Plants > Roots > Unclassified | place...
TTTAGAAATTAAGGAGTAGAGTTTAATTTATATAGAGAATTATAATTTTAGACCTAGAAAAATCAAGTAGGAACTTGTTTGAATAAATTTCTGAAATTATCCTGAAATAATATATGTGATATTATTCAGGGGGCAAATTTTCATTTATAAGGTTTTCAAGTTTTCTTGTAAATAGAATGTTGTGCCTCTTATTTTTTTGTGTAGAAACTAAGTCACAAAACACTTTAAAAACATAAAAGAAATGAGCTAGCATTTGAAGACATATAAATTCTTCTCTTCTAAAAGGGTTTAGGAGATTTATCATTGGTGGTTTGTGTGGATTACCATTAGAGGTCAAACACTTGGACGACTTGTGGTTTGTGACAACCCAGGGTTAAAGCAATTATTAAAAGCAAAAAATAACACTTGATCTTCAGGTGATCTTTGTATAAACCCTAAACAACTCTAAATATGTCTAACGGGATCCTTGAGACTCCTGAAAAAAAATTAAATTTACCATTTCCGCTACGTAAATAAACTCTGCGAAACTCAATAATGGTAGCGAAGATTTCATTAAATAATTAGGGTTGTTGATTTCAGGTTTTAATTATTATTGACATTAATTATTAATTAAATTTATTATGTGCAAAAAATATTTTTTTCAAAAAGTAATTTTTCTCTTATAAGTTTTTCAAAAAAAATAAATTTGACTACTCTTCCGGCCAGATTTGGGTGGAATACACCATTGAAATAAAAAAAAAAATCAATTTTAATGACTACAATGCTGCCAGCACTGCTGGCGAGCAACAACAACTTGACACTGCTAGTAGTGCTGTGCAGCAACCTTACACTACAAGTGATGCAACGCGAGGGTTGTTTCCCTGCACTTCACCAAGAACTACGGCAACATTGCTGCCACAGCTAGAGGTTGCAGTCTAGCATAGGCAGCCCGCGCCAGCAACAACAGCTTTTGTAACAGTTGTTAGCCCTCTGCTAGCAATAAGCAAGAAGAAAAAGGAGCAGGATTTACAATTCTTTCCTCGGAGCTTTCTTTAGGGTGTTTGGTGGTAGAAGTACAATTCTACCTCTATACCTAATAACTTATTACAATAAAGTTTTTGGAGGTGTAATTTACAAATTTACCCCTGCAATTTATTCCTTGTTACAATATGGTATATACGATAGAATTACAATTATACCCCTTTATATATAAAATGTTGATTTTATATTTTAAAATTGAAACCTAAATAAAATTGATAAGTAATTTTTCTAATAGGATTATGATTGAATTAAAATGTTTAATTCAAGTTTTCTGAGTTTTGTAATATTCTATAGGATTAGGATTTAATTAAAAGATTTAAGAAAAAAATTAGGAAAAAAGTTTTTCTAAATGAAGATAATTTTTAAACCAGAAAGCTTTATTTAATAGATTCTAAAATAGTTTAAGATGTTAATAAGAATTTTAATATGATTATTTTTCTTATTAAATTTGAAAAAAAATCAATGAAAATTTGTATTAAATAAAATTTATTATGTTTAGGAAATTATCAAATTAGTTTTGAATTAATATTTCTAAGTGTTAAGAAATATTATTTTAAAATTGCACATAAAGCCAATAATTAAAATTAAAGTATGCAATATATTTATTTATGTATATTAATGTATTAGTATGCATGATTGATGATTATAGACATTAAAATACCAATGTTATTGTGTTTTTAATCGTTGAATGATTGTAATATTAAATATAGCTTGTATCCTGTCTTTTTTCTATTTTTATTATGGGTTGTAAAATTACTTTTTTATCTAATTCCCTTCGAATGTGACTCGATGTTTCTTATATAATTACGTAAATGTCATGTAATTTAGAAATGTATGAATTTAGATAGAAAATTCTATTTTGTAATCTAAGACGAAGAAATAATGGCGGAAAAGGCTACAACCATGATGCTCATAAAGGACTTATAAAGATTTGCAATGGCTTCCTAGGTTTTGACCATCTAGTTCCGTCCGATGGATCGAGAAAATTAGTTTAGATATGTCTAAAATCATCCAATTAGAATGACATGCTAATGACATGTTTATATATAATTGTTATGCATGATATATTAGTAAAGTCATAGAATGAGAATTAATTAAAATAAAAAAATCTCTTATTAATATATTAAGTACATTTTGAGAACATGATTTGTTCCTTTCTAATTTTATATGCATAAAACTAGAATTTTATTCATGGATAACTTGTTGAGCTATTCAAAATTACTGTTAATCGAATATGTTTAATGCTATAAAATTGGGTCCTATTTAACTAACTTATATGATTTGGATGAGTTATAATCATATAAAATTAGAGGCAATAGTAGGTGAAACATATATGATATGTTTTGACAAAGAGTTGTCACCTAATTGATTTAGGAGTTACATAAAGATGTCATTAATAAAATATGTTATCTACCTAATTTAATTTATTTATTTTGATTTATTGAGTTACTCAAGATCATATAAATTAAATGGGATTCTAGCCCACTAAAAGATTTAAGCGAGATTTCTTGAATTAATAGTAAGGGCTATTAATTTGCAGGAAAATAGTGAGAGATCAAATTATAATTAAAGACCTTATTTGAATTTAGTTATAAATATTTATGCATGAAACCGATACTCGTTATCTTTACATGAATAACTTGATAGATTAACATGAGTAAAAATAAATATATCCCTATGTAACCTATTTGACTTGGTCAAACTTTTCATATTGGTACCAGGATGTGATAATTATTCTCAAATAAGAAAGAAGCTTGTATGTTCTTGAAAATATGATTCCTCATGTTCTTAATGAGGATACTGATAACAAAGCTATGATTGATTATTGATGTCATATTGATGACGATGAGCAAGTTATATATGTTATGTTAACTTGAACTTCAAACATAACATGAGAATATGGATGCCCATATAATAATTGTACATATCAAAGAGTTATTTGATGCAACTAGTAGGATTGAGAGGTATGAGATCTCAAAGAAATTGTTCATCTACAAGATAATAGAGGGTTCCTCGACAAACACCCATGTGTTGAGGATGATTGGCTATTTTAGGAATTAGTCCAATTGGACTTTGTCATGGACCATGATTTAAGCATTGACTTAGTCTTATAGTCTAAGCATGGAATCTTACTTTAGACATTAAAAAAGATAAGGGTACATGTCATTATTGTGCCAAGGAAAGCCACTATAGGAGAAACTACAAAAATTATATTGCATCTATGAAAGCTAAAAAGCTTATTGAAACTTTTACCTTAAGTGTGTTTATGATTGAATAAAGGTAAAGTTGACCTACAAGTCGATAATGAAACAAGGGCTGCTGCATTAACTTTGCCAAGTGAGTTGATACTATAATTTGATAATTGTTATTTAATTCTAGTATTTTCTAGAAATATTTTTGAATGTATTTAAATTTATTATTAAGAAAAAATATTGTTCCTTCTATAAAAATAATATTTATTATAGATCTGATATTTATACAAATGATTTGTATACACCTGATCTTGAAATTCTCAGGTTTAATATAAATAGCAAGACGAACAAATTGGATAATCAATATTCATATTATTAATGACATTATAAACTATATCATATCAATAAAACAAGAACCAATAAGAAGAAGTATATTTGATCTTTTTAATTATGAATCATATAAAACTTGTAAAGCTTGTTTATCGAGTAAGATGACCGAAACACTTTTTAATGAAAGAGTAGATCTAATGAATTATTAGGTCTAATATATATAGATGTATATGGACTAATAATGATTCGTGTCGTAGATGAATATACATATTTTATCATTGATAACCATATTGGATATGGTAATGTGTATTTGATAAAAGTCTAAATCATTTAAAAGGTTCAAAACATTCAAAATAAAGTTGAAAAACAAACTAGAAAGAGTATTAATATACTTCAATTTGATCGAGGTGGTGAATACTTGAGTCAATATTTTCAAGATTATTTAAAAGAGAATGAGATTCTCTTATAATAGACACCTCCTATAACACCACAATATAATGAAGTTTCTGAAAGGAGAAATTAAATTTTATTGGATATGATACAGTCTATGATAAGTTAAAAAAACCTTTCACCTTTTTTTAAGGGCTATGCCCTACAAATAACTATGTTTCTTTTAAATAGAAGTCCATCAAAATTCATTGATAAGACTTTATATGAGATATGGAATGATAAAAGACCAATCTTTCCACACTTAAAAAATTTGAGATGTGATGTTTATATGAAGCATACTGTATCTGAAAAAGCTAAGAATTAAGTCAAATAAATATAAATTTATAGGATATCCAAAAGGAATTATTGGATATTATTTACATCATCTCGTTGAGAAAAAATGTTTGTCTCAATATATACTACCTTTTTAAAAAAAAAATTGTTCTTGAAAGGAGTAGTGAGAGGAAAAATAGAACTTGATGAAGTTCAAGAACCACAAATTGAAATTTAAATGGAACCTAAGCCTAATGCTTTAACATTAGACATTCAACCTAAAGCTTAATAAACTTAAGAACTCTGTAAACTTAGTAGGACGCGTTATGCACCAATAAGATATGAACTTCTCATTAAAACTGAAACTGATGAGTTGTTTATACTTGATGAGCCTATCAATTATATGAAACTATATCTGATATTGATTCTAAGAAATAGATTAAGGCCATTAAATTTGAAATGAATTTCATGTACAACAACCAGGTATGAACCTTGGTTGATTCATTTGAAGGGAAAAAACCTATCGGATGTAAGTGAGTCTTTAAGAGAAAGACTGATATGGATGACAATGTACAAATGTACAAAAATAGACTAATTATCAAATGTTACAAACAAAGACATATATGTTGACTTTAATGAAACCTTCTTACCAATAACTATGTTAAAATCTATAAGGATTTTGCTTCTTATAATTGCTTACTACGATTATAAGATTTGACGAATAGATGTCAAAACTATATTTTTGAATGAGAATCTTCAAGAAGATGTGTATGCGACACAATTTGAAAGATTTAAATATAAGGAATTTGCTAATAAAGTATGCAAGATATAAAAATCCATTTATGGACTTAAACAAGCTTAGCTTCAAGAGTTAAAAAAATCCATTTTGATGAGATAATCAAGTAGTTTGATTTCATAAAAATTATGGATAAGCCTTGTATTTATAAAAGGTTAGTAGGAATGGAGTCGTTTTCCTAATATAATATGTAGATGTTATATTATTAATAGAAAATGACATTTCTTTACTCTAGTTAGTAAAGACTGGTTGTATAAGAATTTCTCCACGAAAGATATGATAGAAATAACCTATATACTATAAATAAAAATCTATAGAGATAGATCTAAAAAGTTATTTGTATTGTCCCAATCCATGTACATGGACAAGATGTTAAAATGGTTTAGCATGGAAGAATACAAAAGAGGATACTTACTATTTTGCATAAAATACGTATCTCCAAGGATATGTGCCCTAAAATACAAATGAATAGAGATATGATTCCACATACTTTGGACATAAGATTTATAATATATACAATGCTATGTATACAACTAGATGTATCTTATGGTTTGAGCATAACCAATCTAATATAGGTGAAGGTCAATAAAAGATAGTTAAAAAAACATTCTTAAGTAATTGAAAAAAACTACGAATGTTTTTTTTTTTTTTTGTCTATAGAGGAGATGAACTATTAGTTCATGGTTATTTAGATGCTAGTTTTCAATCAAATATTGAAAATAGAAAATCCACACTGGTTATATTTGACTCTAAATAATAGTGTTGAGTTGGAAGAGTTTCAAATAAGAAATCAAAGTAGATTCCACAACTAAAATTGAGTACACCTCTACGTTTGAAGAATAAAAAAAGTTGTTTGGATTAAAAAGTTCATCACTGAACTAGATGTGGTTTCTAGCATTGTTGATCTAGTAGCCATATGTTGTGATAATAATGAAATCATTGCACAAGCAAAGAAATCAAGGTCTTATTAATTATTTTAAAATATACTTAGACAATTTCATTTTATTAGAGAATCACGAAAAGAAAAAATATTAAAATATAATGAGTATCTACTAAAGAGAATCTTGTAAATTCTCTTACTATGCCACTATCATAGTAAAAACATTAACTTTGATAGTGTAAGTGAGAGATTGTTAGTGTATATGCCTAGTAACCAATCAATTGGTTACACATGGCATTAACTTTGTTCATGTAAATATATTTAATTATTAATAAAGACTTATTTATTTTTAATATTCATCAAATATTTGATTAATGAATATTGAGTAAATATAAAGTCTTAGGGCAAAAAATGCTTTACAAATGGATTTATAATTATAGGATTTCTATTGCATCAAAACATTATTTATAAATGTTCATGGTCAATGCTCTATTAAGACTGCGTATTAATTAGAGATGTTGAAACCGATACATATTATTATTTTTTTCATTTATGAAAGGATACAATTGTTATCATAAGCTGAAGTATGAGAGATATCTAAAACTAATAAGTAGGTGCTTGTCGGATGACATATACACTGAACTGATCTGCATGAGAATTCCATATGAAAAGATTATATGTATCTATGGAAAGGCTCACATGATATATGTGTAAGTGATCTTTAGATTTGAGATCACTAACTTACATGACAGAAGTGTAAGTGATTCTTAGACATGAAATCACTAAGTTATTTTATATAAGAAATGTTATGTTTTGATCCTGTTACACGTTGTCCTCATTAAGGGTAACAAACGAGCTCATATTGAGTATAACAAGAACTATAAGAAGGTATTTGATCAATTAAGAGATGGTTCATCACCCTATATGAATTAGAGAAAATGTTCTATGTGTTCTCAAATAGTATTGATTTTAAATCCTTGCGTAAGGCGGAATGAGATTTAAAAAGAGTTTCAAATCTTATTCAAAGAATCAATTACTATAGTGTTGAGAACAAACATAATTTGACAGAGTAGACACACTATATGCTATAATGTCTAAATAAGAATATTATTGATTAATAGATAATAATTACACTGAGAAAACTGGTCACTAAAAAGTTAAGTCAAATCACTTATAACTTTATTAATATTTAGAGAAGCATGACAAGTTGCTAGATATTGTACATGGTTTTCAAATATATATCAATCAATTATTGAATTGATAATAATTAATTTATCTAATTTATTTAATCCTATTTTCTTTAGGATTGTGATTTATATTTTGACTAACTTATTAGGAAATCTAATGGGTTATACGTATAAGATCCATTGATAAAGAATTAAAATGGAATGGTTGATCAAGTGTGTTTTGATTGTAAATAAATTTTAGAAATTAATGACTAGAGTGTAATTTATATAGGAATTATAATTCTAGATTTAGAAAAATCAGGTAGGTGAATAAATTTTTAAATTGTCCTAAAATAATAAATGTGATATTATACAGGCGACAAATTGATATTTTCTTATTTATAAGGTTTTTTAAGTTTCCTTATAAATAGAATGTTGTACCTTTTATTTTCTGTGTATAAACTACATAAGTTATAAAATACCTGAAAAACACAAAAGAAAAGAATCAACACTCAAAGACATATTAATCTCTTTCTCTTAAAAAAGTTTATGATATTTTTCATTGGTGGTTCGTGTGAATTATTGTTAGAGATCGGACACTTGGATAACTTATGGTTTGTAATAACTTAGCCTTGAAACAATTATTTAAAGTCAAGAAGAACATCTAATCTCTAAGTAATCTTCATATAAACCCTAAGCAACTCTAAATTTGTCTAACAAAATCTTTAAGTCTAAAAAAAAAAAGATTTAAATTTAGCATTTCTACTACGCGCGTGCGTACATATTCCAAGAAACCTAACAATTATTACAATAATATCGAGGTTTTTCATTATCAATTTGTCAAAATTTGTTAAGAAAAGAATTAATTCAACAAAAATAGATCAATTTTTTACTAAGAAAACACAAAAATCTTAGTAATTCTTTCTTTTTAGGTTAAGATTGCAACCCGAAGTCATATTTTATCTTTTAATGATGACCTTTCCATTTGAATATTGCAACGATCAACTTTTTAATTAGGATATGTTTAGTGTTATGGTTAAATTACTCTTTTGTTATTTGTTTTTCATTTAAATTATTTTTTTGATGTTTTTTAATGTGTTAATATTAAAAATAAATTAAAAAATAAATTATTTTAATATATTTTCAAATTAAAAATAATTAAAAATATAATCTTTATCATACTTCTAAACAATTATTCAATCTAATTTCAAAATCAACTTAAGTTATGTTTAAGCTAGCCTATTTAATAATATTGCTTCCAATCTCATTAACTCATCAACCATTAATTTAATTAATTTTTTAAGAAAACCAAAATATACCTCAAAAATATTATCATGGTACACTCAAACTATTTTTATATTAAGTTTATCATCAATAATTTAATTTTTTTGAGTAAGGACCTCAAATGACTTCATTTTATTTTATCAAAAATATATAATTTGGATATAAATTTAGATGAAAAGCTTTTATAATATGAAAATCCTTATTCGAGAATTTCTAAAAAAATTAGGATAAAATTGTATAATGGTAAAATTGAGAATATTTGGATAATATTTTTGAGATTTACGGTAATTAAAAAAAAAATCCCTTTTCTTTACCAATATAAATAGCACAGCTTTTATGCCGAATACTTTTTTTTATTTTTCATTTTAATTTCAACTCCCTTTCTTGCGCTTTTCTACCTACCTATCTTTATAACCGGGAGTTCTTAACGCAACCTCCCCAAGGACCCCAACAGATAGATCATCATCAGGAATTCGATTGCCTTGTAATTCCTCAACTTTTTTTTTGTTAATTAAACTTAGATGACCCGTCATTGTTAATTACAATTATGTTGATTGATTTGTATTTGGATCGATCTATGTTTGGCTACGATTTTCATCTGTTACTTTAGTTAATTAATTAATGCTAAAACGGTTTTGTATAGTTTTGATTCCGTGTAAATTAAAGAAAAAAAATTTTATGGGTACTTATAAATTTTGGAATTGCCATGGTTGGAAGTCCACTTATATGTGTGTTGTTAATTTATGTGTTGTCAATTTATTTATGGGAAATGATAAATCCATGGATTATATTTCGGAAATTGTTATGAATTAATTTTCTTTTCAATTCTGGTCTTAGTTTCTGCTGCACTGTGTTGGATTTTCTTTATTTTGGTATAGTAATCGCACTTGTAGGAATGATGCTAGTTCCATTGTTGCTTCTAGTCTCGTTTGGTTTTGGTTTTGGTTTTGGTTTTGAAACCCTCACTACCTTTAACTACCATCCCCGGGAAAAATTCTCAATTCCTCAGCATATCACTAAGATTATGTGGAATTTTACTGTTTTAGATGATTAATGGGGTTGGTGCATTTCATTTATCTAGAAACATCATTTGGGATTGTCAAGTGATGGTGTAAGCTGGAATTTCTGTGCTTGATTATGTATACTGAAAATAGCAACACTAAGTCTCTGCCTTTTCTATTGATGAATCGATATTGGACAAGATTAAGGTAGTAGTGGATGGACTTTTCTTCTTTTGATAATGCCATTTTATCCTTATACTGGCTGACATGTTAGCTGCTCATTTAGTTCAGGGATTTTATGCCAACATTGGAGTTCATAATGTTTACAGGGTTTTTTTTTTTGTTTTTCCTCTCTTTGTTGAACTGTTTTGATAATCTCCATTGATATGTCCTTAGAACTGCGTGTTTCTCCTTGTATCTGGGATCAAGGCTTTTATTAGATAGAAATTTAAATCCAAGAATTACCATATTCTGACATATGCATTTCATTTCTTATTTAAATTGTTTCTATCCAAAACTCTTCTTGAAGCTTTCCTGTTCTTATATATGCTTGTTCTTTTTCTTCTCTAGTGACTCATGAAACCTTCATCGAGCTTTTTGATTATGAGCTCATGTATTCTTTTCTGGCATTCTACAGGTTTTGTGACTAATCATAACTTAGTGGCTTGAGAAGTAATTAGTGTAAGTTATTGAAGGTTGTATCAAGTCTTTAGGAGCAAGGATTACTGAAATAATTATGGCGCTCGTTGGAGCTTTGTAGAGGGCTTGCCTTGTGTTTAAGTATGTAATTTTCAATTCGTTATATAACTGGGCACTCAGAAGCTTCCAGTGGGTAATTTCAGTACAGTACCTTCTTATGGTAAGTATAAAATGCAGATGAACTTGCTTTTGTAAGTTTAAGCCTTGCCTTCTCATTACAGAGATATATTTTTTGTAATGTAGATTTTTATTTTCTTTTAGATTATATTCCTTGAACTGTTACATGCCAACCAGTTTTTAAGGTTTTGCTTACAAGATTTATGGAAAAAATAAAGTTATATTATGAAGAGTGCTTAGTTTTTTGGTTCATGAAAAAATTGATAGGAGTAACACAAATTATACTTAAATGTCAATCCACAGAGTAATCTCTTTATGTAAATAGTTAAGCAGACATCATTTACTTCTAAACCTAAGTCTTAGTGGGAGAGAGGTTTCATTTATTTCTCCGCAATGAAATTAGAGAATTTATGATGGGGAACTTTGGAGTTGAATACCGTTATCTGATATCACCATTTTTAGCTGTATATTGGATAGAAGCCATCAAAGATATGAACTTTGCCATGCCAGTTTATTTCTCAAAAAATAAAAAAAGACAGAGAACTTGTAGAAGACATTCCACAATTCTGATGCGATAATTATACATGACTGTTATATTGAAAGAACTAGTAGAGATCTTAACTACTCTGCTTGAACTACCAGTCAAATTATCTGCTTTCTTGGATATGGATGCCAAACTTTGTTGTGTGGGCATGGATGTTTTCTTACTCTCTTGTGTTCCATATAACTCCAAGAATTCTCGTTTTCAAACAACAACTTACTTCTTTTGGGAGGATAAAACTGTCTGGTTATATCCCTTGAAGCTGCGGTTATTTTTTGGAGTCGTATGTTCTTTTTGGCATCTTATGGGCAATTCCGTCTGTTGTGTTGTGGATTCCACAATTGTATTCTCTTAATGAAATATGATGTTGGGAGTGTATCATCCTATTTCTGATTGTATGGCACTTGGTTCAGAATTCAGAATTTTGCCATACTTGGTGTCTGCATTCAGAAACCCTTTTCCAGGTTATATCAAAGTTTTTTATTGGTTGGTCAGCAATCAAATAAGGTTTTTTTTTTTTGACCTTTTGGAATGGAAGTTGAGTTGCTTTTGGTTTTCCCTGTTAACGACTTTCACTTCTTGAAGCCATATTGGGTGTTCTCTGATCTACCAGTAGTGCTTTGCTAATTGTTTTCTTGAGTGATACAAGTGAAATATCGCTTAGGTACATTAGCATGATGCTATAATTAGTTAGCGGGAAAGTTATTAGTTCTTCTGTCAATATTATTGGTATGTTAATTTGTACTGCTCCATTTTCATTATTATTGGTGTCTGATGAGTTCAGGTGTTGAGTAACTTATTACAGTGAATTCAAGATGGCTGCTTTGAAACGAAGACTTAATACTGATTCAGATATTCATGCCCTGCACAAAGAATTGGATGAGGTATCATGTCCTATCTGCTTGGACCGTCCTCATAATGCTGTTCTACTCCTGTGCAGCTCAAATGAGAAGGGCTGCAAATCTTACATTTGTGATACGAGTTACAGGCACTCAAATTGCCTGGACCAGTTCAAAAAATCGAGGGGCAATTCTAGGAGCAATGCTACCTTGCAAAGTTCAATGCCCATCAACTCAGTCAGTTCTAGTACCACTACTGATGCAAGCATGACTTTGAGAACTCATGCCTTTGATGGTAATGAAAATCACAATCTAAATGAGATCAGCAATGACACTTTTGTTAGACTGCCTGAAGAACTTGTAGATTCTGAGTCTGTTCAGGAAAGGATTGAACATGAAGGGGTTAATGCAAACTCACCAGAGTTAAGTTTGAGTCCCGGTTGCCCTTTATGCCGAGGAACCATACTAGGCTGGGAGGTGGTAGATGAGGCTAGAAAATATCTGAACTTGAAGAAGCGAAGTTGCTCCCGGGAATCTTGTTCATTCTCTGGAAACTACCAAGAATTGCGTAGACATGCCAGGAGGGTTCACCCAACTATCCGGCCCTCTGACATTGATCCATCTAGGGAACGAGCTTGGAGATGCCTTGAGCACCAGAGAGAATATGGTGATATTGTCAGTGCTGTCCATTCAGCTATGCCAGGTGCTGTTGTGGTTGGTGATTACATAATTGAAAATGGAGATAGATTATCAGTTGAAAGGGAAAGCAGGACAAATGAAGTCAATGCACCATGGTGGACTACTTTCTTTTTTTTCCAGATGATTGGTTCAATTGATGGTGCAGCTGAACCAAGGACCTGGTCAAGGGCTTGGACCAGGCATCGCCAATCTGCTGAAACTTTAGCTGACCGCCGGTTCCTTTGGGGTGAGAATTTGTTGGGTCTGCATGACAATGATGCTGACGACGACGACGACGACAATGGTTATTTGCATGTATTAGGCAATGCTGGTGAAGATGCATCTCCAATCCCAAGAAGGCGCCGGCGTTTGACTCGGTCAAGGTCCAATGATCATTCATGAGAAGCGATGACATATTTCTGGTAAATCTCCAGTTTGTTGACAATTTTGATATCTACTGGAATTGTGTCACTGGTTGCCTTCAGCTGACACAATTGGTATGCCCTACTGTTCCAGTAATGTGCAGAAAACTGTCTTTTAATGCATGCAGCGCCATTTGTTGATTAAGAATCAGAATGTTGGAAACCTGCTAGTGGAGTGATGGTTAAGCTGGAAAAGCTTGTTCAACAATTCATAAATTTGAGTTGGATTCGGCGCAGTCACCTTCGGTGGTATATTTCTATTTGATTTAGAATTGGATTTCATGCTTTGTAATATATATGTGGATTGTTCTTGCATTGTATAAAACACATGGATTGTTTCATCTCCCGCTCTCTCCCCAGTATCATACATTTTGTGGTTTGATAGTGCTTGCTGGTTTTAAACAAATGGGTATTGTCGAGCTTGTTCTTGCTTCCAAATATGGCGGGTGTTGCAGCTCAGGGATAGCAGCCTCCAGGGTGCTTACGTCAGAAATGCACCGTAATTTGTGATGGGTAAATTAAGTGGATTGCACCTGCTACCATTTTTGTGTTGCAAGGGTTGTATTCTTTTTTCTTTTTTCCCTGTGGTTTTGTAGGTGTGTGCGGTATGTGATGAGAATTATTACAACTGATGTAATGAAGCCCTTGACCATTCTTCTCAAAGACATAAAAGAGGAGATTATCGGATTATGATTAGTACCGCTCACGGTATCAAAATAAGATTTTATGGTTTCTATCATCAAACCTTGGAAAGTTTCCTCCTAAGATTTTCATCTCTATTTTCCCCCTTCCTCTCTTGGCTCCATCCAAACAAAATAAGCAGATCGATGCTTTCAATGACAACCCAAGATTTTCTGGAAAAACCTCCCTCCCTCATTTTTTATTTATCCGAACACGCACCCACACACTAGTGTGTTAGGTATTGTGGTAGCTATTGTGGTTGTGGTTAGAAAATTTTTTTTTTATAAAAAAGTGCTTTAGTTGAGATTGGTTTGGAAAAATATATGTTTGGTTAAAACTGTGGTTGAAATTGAAGTTGAACAAAAAGTAGTATAATGTGTTTGGTTAAAAATTATAGTTCAATTTGATGTTATGGTATAATTACCTAAAAGGACTTGGATTCATAATATTAATGAACAATAACATAAAAAGTAATCTTACAACCAATAAAATATTGCAAAGAGACCTAAACATATTAGAACAATATTTTATAATTGTGTTAATAAACTTGCAGCAATTCCATCACGTACGTAATCCATTCGCGAAGGCCTGTGGTGTCCTTGGATTTGTGAATGTGGAGCCACATCAGTTAGACAATCATCGGGCACAAAATTAGGATGACGATCGAACTCCATAAATGACACATCTTGCTTTGAAGTTCTTCTAATGTAATTATGAATTGCCTTGGATGCGACAACAATTTAAACTTGTGCCTTGTAATTAAAAGGATGACATATTCTGTAGGATTCGCCATTTTTTTTTCCAAACTCCAAATGTACGTTCTATCACAAAACGTAATGAAGAGTGCCACGGTTGAAAATTTCTTCACGAGTTTGTGGTTGTCCTCGCCTCTTAAATTCTTGCAAATGATATCTCTGACCTCTATATGGACCTAAAAATTCATATTCATTAGGATATCCCGAATCAACCAAGTAGTATTTCCCTGTAAATACATATAATTTTTTTAAATTGAAAAATGCAAAAAAAAAAATTAACATTAATTATCATATATATATATACACACACAACACACGTTACTACCTTCTGGTAGCTTAGGAAATTTTATATGTGGATTGTCAATTGCCTTGAGAAAAATTCGTGTATCTTGTGCACTACCTTCCCAACCCGCCCAAACAAATGTGAATTGCATGTCAAAGCTACATGCGGCACACCTTTTCTTCCGATAAATGGAATTTGGTTTTATGAAGAAACACATGCACCACATGTGTACCGTCGATAGCTCTTACACAATTCTAATATACAAATAACCAGCAACAAGCATCAATTTGAGATGACTAAAAAAATAAATTTAGCAAATTTATTTAATACGAAGCACCATCAATAAATACGATTAATGACATTACCTTGAAATAAGGCATATACCTTGGATTGTTCATAATTTCACGCGGTGTGTTTACAAACCCGGGATCTGCAGGTTGTATTAAATCTGTAGCGAGCGAACAAACTGATTTAAGAACTTCATTAAAGTACCTACTAATCGTTTCTCCTGAATGTTGAAATCTCTCATGAACTTCCATGTTGGAAGCACCCAATGCTATTATATAAAGAAATATTCCAACTTTTTCAAAAATACACATTCTTCGAGATGCTTTTAGCCCATATTGGTTTTCAAGTTGAAAGCAAAGACTTTGAAATGTCGCGCATCCATCCTAAACATGTTTACACAACGTGTCCAATATCCATGTAATATTTCGTTCAACCATCGCATTTCAGTGTTGTACGAATCCATACAGGGTTCCTTGTATATATAAGTATTATAATATAATGCGAGGGCACCCGCCGTGCATAACCAATTTACGAAGACCAAACTCCCTTTTCCAAAATAACTCACCTTCTTCATCTGAATCGTCGTTGTCGTCGTTGTCGTTATCAGAATTGTGATTACCACTGGAATCTCCATCGTTATCAGAAGAATGACCATAATTAACATAATCGGCTACGTTATTCATTATATCATCATAACCCTCGTCAAAAAGTGTTGAAAACCAGTTCGAATCCATAAATATCATGACATACAATTTTTTGTGAATAATTGAAAAGCTTAAGACTTGTTAAAAAAAAATAATGGATTATGGATACCGAAATACTATATTGTAAAATATTATTTTACCCTCAGCGTCACTTTTTATATAACCCGAAATATAGAGTCATTTAATATCCTAGCATAAAAAATGAATAACATTTAACATAGGTTCATTTCCATAAAAATCAATTAATAACAATCTTGGATTTGTAAATAAGACTAGTAATATTGTTCCATTTCTATAAGTATAATGTAGTTTTGCTGGCCTTGCAATTTGTAGGAGGCTATATTTGTTTGCGTAACAATCCTTTAATTAGTTTTTAAGTAAATTTTTTTTTTGAAAATGCCTTTTATCTCTAATCACAATTTCCAATTTCACTGGCCATAAACAAACTAAAAAAATAGTATTTGCAGAGATCAAAATGGGAATTTAAGAAAGAATTAGAAATTAACATTGGATAACTGTGATTTTTCAAAAAACAAAATTAACTCTCAAAATCTCATCAACAGGGACTAAACTATAATTTACTCAACCATATGGTGAAAGAAAAAAAAGAAAAAGAAAAAACCAAAGACTTTCCTTTAGCATCTCGTTGTTGATAGTCCTATTATGGTCTTTATCATAAAGGCCATGAATTTCTACCCCTTCACTCTCCCAAGAACACCATAAACATAATTACATAAGCCTTGTTCCCATTGCATGTGATTGCCTATCAACCTTGTTGCCCTTTTCATTTTCAATTATGCAAATGAACAGACATTTACAAACCTAAAAATGCATTTTATTTATAATGAATTTCATAACATTCAAAGTAATCATCAGTTGCAACTAATAATAAATTAAATGCAACTTACTTCTTACAGCTGTAGAAATACCAGCAATGTGCAACATGACCAGTTAGAAACCACCACACCTGATTGCAGGTACTACAACATTCAGTTTCTACTTGTGAATTGACAATATGAAAGTAATATTGTCTTCCCATACTTACTGCTATTTATATACAAATACACAGTTGACATTGAACTAATATTCCAAATCAGTTACCTAACTTTCAAGAGCATGTAACCTAACAGTATCACACTAACTGAAAAATTTGAGTTTAACAACCTAAACCTAACATTCAAAGTTAAGCATCCAAACATTCAAAGTATAATAACAACAAGCATCAATCTCGGTTTCCATGTATTAAACCAACCATTCAACAACAAGTAACGCAATTGAAAAATTTGAGTTTAACAACCTAAACCTAACATTCAAAGTGTAATAACAACAAGCATCAATCTCGGTTTTCATGTATTAAACCAACAATTCAACAGCAAGTAACACAACTAAAAAATTTGAGTTGCAAGGTAACCACACATTTGAAGTCTACATTTTAGAACTCATGAAATTCCAACCCAACAACAATATTCAGTGATACATAATGTAAAAACATACATGGTAATGGTGTTCCAAGTACTTGGTTATAGAAATACACAAATACGTAGGCAACTTCACATATTTCCAGCAACAATTATAGCACAGGAAGTCTGAAAAAAACAGTGGAAAAGATGTCTGACAATTGAAAATGTTACTAGAATATTGTATTCAACATAAATGAAAAGACATGAATATGTTAATAAGTTAAAACTTGACTTTGTCCATCTAAGTTTTTCTTTGTTGTTCAAACATTATTTTCAGCCATGATATTTTTCTATCAATAGCACCCATTGCAGCCAACATCTCCCTCTTGCTCTTCGAACAAAAGAATTCAGTTGTAAAGGTATGCAATGCACTACCAAAGTTAACTCCATCAATAGAATGCAGTTTTTCCATAACCTCTTCAATGCTACAATCCTTTTTATCTCTACAAGGATCTGTGCTCTCTTTGGTAATGGAGACAGACTCAATAAGTTGATCCAGACGTGCGAATAATTGTGCTCCCATTCCAATTCCCCTTTTCTTTTTTCGGCATTGAGGTGTAGTATGATGTGAACCCTTTCTCTTTGCATTATTGGGGTTGCTGCTACTGTTTGCGACATTGTTTCCACCAACCATATTGCTAACATCATGTATGAAATAAGAGATTGCATCCTCTTCAGAGTCGACACTTCCTTCTTCTATATTAGTTTCCTCATTGGTTGTGTTTCTCATTCCAGCAGCCATATTATCTTCATCTGATAAGAGTCCTTGTGAGGGAGTCCAAGCATATTCTCCCGTGGCCACTATGTTAGTAAACATGATGTCGTACTTGGCACACAACGAGGGCTCTATGCCGACATGCCTAAACTTCTTTGCTCCTCTCATTTCCTGTGAATGAAAGTTGGATGTACTTAACAATAATAGTAGATTAATAAGTAATACAACATGACAAATAATTTTGTGAGGCTATTGATAATTAAAACTAACCTGAATTTTGCTTTCCACCATTCATCAGTTGCTGAGATGGTCCCAAGTTCAGTAGACCAACCAACTCCAGTTTCAGTTATTAATTTTTTCCATACCCTCCAGTCCTTTTTAATCACATCCCATTTGTTTTTAAGCTGAGCTTTTGTTAATGAAAATCATGTCTGCTCTTTGAATGACTGTATGACAAATTTCCATCCAGCTTTGTCGAAATGGGTGTTTGGTCTCATGCCTCTCTCAATAGCTTTAATGCAAATGTCACAAAACGTGTGCAACATTGCCTTAGTCCAATAAGCTTTATCATGTGTGTCAGACCCATCCATTGCTTAATGGTTGACAATGCAAGGAAAAATTAAACAAACAATTAACTATATAAACAAGAGATTGAATGCTGATAAGGGCTAAAATAAGATACTAACAGAACAGAAAATTACATTTCCAGCAAAAGGTCAACCAAAGAATAACAAAAGATTGAATGTTGACAACGGATGAAAAAATAAATTAACAATTATCTATAGCAGCTTGGTTGATAATGCAAGAAAAAATTAAACAAACAATTAACTATAGCTAACAAAAGATTTAATGGTGATAAGGGCTAAAATAAGATACAAATAGAACCTGAAATAACATTTCCAGCAAAAGGTCAACCAAAGAAACTAACAAGAGGTTGAATGTTGACAAGGGATGAAAAAAGAAACTATATATCAGTTTAACATCCACAATTGACATGCAATTAACTAGTTCAACAAAAGATTGAATGATGTCAAGTGTGAACTAAGAAACTTGTTTATCTTTACCATACACAGTATAAAAAGAAAAAGCTTGATGAGATTTGCCTTGTAATTATCAAAGCCACATAACTGTTGACAACAATGTAATGAAATTCTTCGACATTTTACAATTGAAGCTGGTGTATTCCATTACAAAACTAACAGGCAATTACATTTGTCAAAGTAATCCACAATGATTACTCAACTATTTCTTGACAGGGGAAAGAACATCGAAAACTACCCACAGACAACTCAAACCTTTAACTGTGTTTCATCAATTATCAGGGGATGTTCTAATTAGCAAAGGAAATTATTAGTTTAATTTACGTTTATTTACTTGTTAGCAATCATCAGCAAACAACAACAACTACTAGTTTCTGATGGCTTGAAAACTATTAATGCTTGACAATGCAGCGAGTACTTTGCTTTCAGCCTCAATTACTACCCGTTTAACATAACAACCAACACATAAATAACTATCCACAGACAACTACTACCAGTTTAACATAGCAACCAACACATAAATAACTGAAGATACATGGAGGGAATAAACAGACTGAAAAATTAGCAATTATCATTGTCGAGAGTAAAAAACAAGTGATTTATAAAAGGGAATAAACAGATCGAGGTTTCACTGCAATCAACAAAAATTAACTTAAAAATACTATACGAGCATACCAGTGAAGTAAGCAAACTAACCCGTTGGAAATTGCGGCTTAGGTATTTTAATGAAGCACGATGTTGAAATCTGTTTTGGGGTTGTTGATTGCAGTAAAACAGGTTGATCTTGTTCTTGTTTTTCTGTTGTTAAGGAGAAATGAATGAAAAATTAGCAATTATCACTGTCAAGAGTGAAAAACAAGTGCTTTATAAAAGGGAATAAACATATCTAAGTTTCACTGCAATCAACAAAAATTAACTTAAAAATACTATACGAGCAGACCAGTGAACTAAGCAAACTAACCTGTTGGAAATTGCAGCTTTGGTGTTTGAATGAAGCACGATCTGGATTTCTGTTTTAGGGTTGTTGATTGCAGTAAAACGGCTTGCTGTTGTTGTTCTTTTTCTGTTGTTAAGGAGAAATGAATAACAACAGAATGGGAAGAAAGAGACGCAACCATCACTTATTGTTGTGGGTTGTGCAGCAGTAATGGTTTACTGTAGAGTTGTTGTGCGCAGTTAGGGTTGATGGGAAGAGAAATAAATGCGAATGAAAACGGACGAGAAGAGCAAAAGAGAAGAGGATGCTTTGATAAATTTCTCATCTCTTGTTATCTCTAGAAAGTTCAACTTGTGGTTGAACTTGCAAAAAACAGTAAAATTCTGCTTTTTCATAATCGAGATCCTGCCTCAGATAAATGGTGGAACCCATGATTTTATTTTTTTTGCAATCGGTAACCAAACATCACTATTAGTGCGTTTACAAGAAACGCAAACGCTTCCGCATAGACAAACAAGCTCATATAGCTTGTGTCTGCTGCAACTTTGGTGCCGCAGAAATTTTTCACACTCAGTAAAAAAAACCTGCAACAAAAGGCAAGCTGCAAAAACAAACTGAAAACCACAGGAGATGAGGCAAGCACATCTGATATGGGAACCAAAAATAGCATAACTACAATCAGAGACGGCGTGGAGAGACCAGATCCAAGAATTAAAAGTCATGGGAAAAGCTAGCTACCTCTGTTGTAATAAAACTCACATGAAAAATGGCACCAGCTGCCTCTGTAAGAACAGGTAAAATATTAAGCAAAGCTAGACTGAACAAAAACCAAAGTGCCCTTCAAGCAAAAACCATTTAAAATAAAATCTCTACAGTTCTGAAACATCTAAAAAAAATAGAACTTGAAATCAGAGAGTAGCAAAAAATAGAATCCAAATCTTGCTGACATCCAGGTATTTTGCAGCCTCTATCCATGGAAGGACAATCCATGAACTCATTGAACTCTTCATGCTATGCAATGTACATGAATATATAATTGGGTAATTAAGTGTGGAGGAGGTTTTTTATTCTAAAAAGGTGAGTTTTCTTTCAGTAATTAAGTGTGATTTTTCAATTTGTTTTTCTTTGAATTATTTGCGCAGCCCTAATATAAATCTTATAAATATAAAATCATTACTTTGCGTAATAAATCCTACAGCCGGTCAAAAATAAAAATATAAATATAAATCACAAGTAAAATTTTTTAATGAAAAGATTGAAGCAGAGCCACCAATTAATTTATTTTTCATCAAACAAAATAAGGTAACTTAAATTTAAAATCTATTTTTGTTTTGTTTTGATATGTTTGTTAATAATTTGATAAGGTTTTTTTTTATATATAATTCTACCATTTTTGCTTCATTTGTTTTCTCAGATCTGCTAGTTTTACTAATTGTTTTTTGAATTCTTGTTATAGTGCTTTTTTTTTCTAATTAATTAGATATATTTTATTGGTTTGTTTTGATTATACTTGGATTTTTTTTAATATTTTGTTTTTAGTAGAGCCACCAAAATTATCAATTTTTTTCTCACGATATATGTTTGGAGTTTAGGTTGAACCATGAACAAAATCTGAAGAATTTGTTTTTTTTTTTTGAAAAAAA
>Ga0307515_10007726_pt1 | contig 21172 bp, 1 predicted proteins | sample 17_EM_MG_FD_194513 | JGI IMG/M metagenome (GOLD analysis project Ga0307515, IMG submission 194513) | Populus trichocarpa ectomycorrhiza microbial communities from riparian zone in the Pacific Northwest, United States - 17_EM | ecosystem: Host-associated > Plants > Roots > Unclassified | place...
TAGTATAAGTAGTAGAGTCTAAATTTGGATCGCGCCTGAGTTAATTAATTAGATTGCGTAGTGCTTTATAAGGCGTCGCGCAAACTAAATTTAGGTGCTACTACCTCTGCTTCGCGCCCACGCCCGCGCCCACGCCCGCGCCTATGCCTGCGCCCGGTGGGACCCAAATTAACACCTCTGCTTTGCATCCAAGAGCCTACAATTGTAGAGTATCGCGGCAGTCGGCTAATTAACTCTATAACTAGCTCTACAATTACCAATCGCGTTGATAGATCTATTTGTAGAGAGCCCTCACCATTTAAGCGAAATACTGGCTATACTTATACTTTGATTTTCGTGATATAGGCACAAACAAGTCAAACGCACGTGATATTCTAACTTAATAAGGAAGCATCTAAACCAAATGAGGTAGGGGGTATATACGTATCAATTGGGGGGTGTACGCGTATTATTTAGGGGGTGTATGGCTAGCAGTGTCCAAAAAGTTATCGAACGTGCTCTAAGAATGGATCAAGTTTGGATCTTGATCCAGATCCAATGGATTTGATGGATTTGGATTTGGATCTAGATCCAATCCATCCATCTCTTACACTGGGATTAGCTATACGCCAAGCAGTAAGAAACCCCTAGGAAACTCTTGCTTACCCATAGTAAATATAGCATTTCCCCTAATTTCTCCATGCACGCGTAAGGGTCCTCTACTTAATATCTTACTAAAAGTTAACTAGGTAGTAGAGCTTCTTCTTCTACTTCTTCTTTATTATCTTTATAATTTACGCGTTAATTAAGCTCTTTAATATTAAGGCTTTATTAATTAACTGCTTCCTCCCCCCTTTTAATTAATAATAACACTAAATCGGGCAATTAAAACAATCCTTCCTCCGCTAGTATATTACGAAAGCCTCTTCTAACTAATTAGAACTACGGCTATATATTTCCTATTAACTAGGATAATCTCTACCTATAAAAGTATAGCAAGCTTACTAGTAAATATAGATACCGAGTTCTTTATAAGCGATTAATATCTAGTAAAGCTTTAATATTAGCTATTTAGTAGTATAGAGTAGACATTTTTTAGGACGGTCCTATAGGTATAAAGAGACTCTAGCTATATAGAATCTGCCACCTAGCTTAAAAACTAAGTTCTTTACTTATAATCAACGGCAATAATTATATTATTAGCTATTTAAGATTAAAGTATAATATTAATATAGGCCCTAGAAGCTATAAGAGCAATATATAATTACTAATTCCGTTAAGCCCGTTTAAAGCAGCCGCTTAAGCTTTATCTGCTTTAGGAGGTAGCTATAACTAGCTTAGTAGAAAGGAAAGTAAGCTTATAGATAAGGAGCTAGTAGAATAGAAACTGCCCTATTAATACTATAAGTTTAAAGACGTATTCTCTAAGGCTATATCTAATCTACTCCCGCCTTACTAACTATATAACTATAAGATTAAGATTAAGCTAGACAAGGAAAACTCCCTTAGCTATACCCCTCTTTATTAGTAATCTATTGCCAAATTATAGGCTATTAAGTAGTACCTTATTACTAACCTATATAAGGGATTTATTAAGCCTAGTTAAGCCCCTTTTACTATACTAACTTTCTTTACTAAAAAGCTAAATAGAGGACTTTGTTTCTATATTAACTACTATAAGCTAAATAATATAACCTACAAGGACTGCTATCCGCTGCCTCTACTTAATAAGATACTAGCTTAAATAAGTAGAGCTAAGGTTTTTATAAAGCTTAATATCTATTGGGCCTTTTACCAAATTAGGATAGACCCTAGATCTATAGATCTTACTATATTTTAAACCTATTATAGATTATATAAATATAAAGTACTCCCTTTTAGACTAACTAACGGACTAGCTACGTACTAGCGATATATAAATAATATACTCTTTAACTACCTTAACGACTTCTATACGGCCTACCTAGATAATATTATAATCTACTCTAAGAATAAGTTGGAATATAAGGAGCACGTCTATAAGGTCCTATAACGGCTCTATAAGGCTAGCCTCTAGGCTAATATTAGGAAATTAGAATTTAGTATTAAGCGTATAAAGTATCTAGGGTTTATTATTAGTATAGACAGAATTAAGGTAGACCTAGAAAAGACGGCTGTAATTAACTAATAGGTACCCCTAAGGACCATAAAGGAGGTATAGTTATTCTTAGGTTTCTATAACTTCTACTAATACTTTATTAAGAACTATAGTAGGGTTACTTAGCCCCTTAGCCGCCTTACCTAAAAGGACTAGCTCTTTTACTTTAATACTATATATAGGTAGGCCTTTAATAAGCTTAAGAAATAACTAGTCTCTACTCCCTTACTCGCCTACTTTAACCTAGAATGGCCCTTAATGCTAGAAACTAATGCTTTAAATAGTATTATTATTAGCATTTATTTCTAAAAGTAGGCGGACAGAGAATAGCACCCCATTACTTACTACTTAAAAACTATAGTAGATGCTAAGCTAAACTACCTAATTTATAATAAGGAAATGCTAGCTATTATCCCTAGCTTTTAGCACTAGTAAGTATAGCTAAAAGGGACCCCTAAACCTATCTAGGTAGTTTTAGATTATTAGGCCTTAAAATATTTTATAATAATAAAGACCCTTATAGCCTAGTAGGCGTAATAGGCGGACACCCCATTTTAGTTTAACTTCTTAATTATATATAAGCTAGGCGCTATAAACTATATAGATGCCCTTATAAGGCGTAGATAGGACCTAGATAACTAAACGGCTGTAAAGATCTTATTATAGACCTAGACGCTACTATAACTAGAGTACCTTAACCCTTAAATATAGGTAGAACTAAATATAGACTCTTTAGACGCTAAGATATATCCTATTAACTCTATAGAACTTAACCTTATTAATAAACTGCTATAGACAAACCGTACGGCCCCTTCTTTATAGAAGTCCTATAAAAAGGTAAAGGATATTATAAGCCTATAGTCCCTTAAAAATAGATTACTTAAGCACTATAGATAACTAGTAGTAGTAGAGGAGCAGAACTTACGGACTTATATTATTGCTAAAGTATATACCTAGATCTCTATAGCCTACCTTAGAAAGAATAAGACTTATAAGATTATTAGTAACTATTACCACTAGCCTAGAATAGTTATAGATATTAACCGTTACGTACGGAACTGTAACGGCTGCTATAGATCTATAATCCCCTAAGATAAGACCCTAGGACTATTAAAACCACTTCTAATACTAGAACGCCCCTAGTAGTATATCTTTATAGATTTCTATAAACTACCTATAGACCGCGACAGATACAATATAGTTATAATTCTAGTTAACCGCTTTAGTAAGCGTCTGTTTTTAATTCCCTATTATAAGAATATTAATGCTAAAGAGGCGGCCTAACTATATATCTACTACGTCTACTAAATTTACGGACTACTAGATACTATTATGTCTAATTATAGGCCGTAGTTTATATTAGCCTTCTAGAACGAGTTTACCTAGATCCTAGGTATTAGGCTAAAGCTCTCTATAGTATACTACCCCTAGACTAATAGCTAGATAGAGATTATAAATTAATATTTAGACTAGAGATTCTAGCCTTTTATTAACTACTTTTAGGATAACTAGGCTAAACTGCTACCCCTAATAGATTATACCTAAGCGACCCTACCTTATAACTCTACTGGGTTTGCTCCTATTTAACTAGAAATAGACTACTTACCTTATATAAGCTTTAACTAGGAAAGACTAAAAGGACCCTAGACTATATATAAAAAACTATTCTATAAGGAAGCCTAGATAGTAGCCTATATAAATCTAGGAAAAGCCTAGAAATTAATAGAATAGTAGGCGAATAAGTATAGGCGCGAGCCTAACTTTACTATAGGTAATATAGTCTAGGTTATAATAAAGAACTAGAAGATAGAACGGTCTAGCTATAAGCTAGACTACTAGATAGTAGGACTATATAAGGTTCTTAAGAAGATAGGCAACTTATATAAAGTAAAGCTCCTAGATTTAATTAAAGTCTACCCTATCTTCTTATTAGATAAGCTATAAAAAGCTATAAATAACCTATTACCTAGATAAAAAAATCAACTACCCCTACTAATTTAAGTTAATGGCGATAATAAATAGGAAATTAAAGAAATACTGGCCTATAAACTTATAAGGGGAACGCTAAAGTATTATATTAGTTGGAAAGGATATAACCTAAACCCTACTTAGTACCCTATATAGAACTTTATAGGTAGTCCCTATAAGCTTTAGGAGTTCTATAACTATTACCCTAATAAATTTAGAATACTAAAATACCTAGATAAATGGATAGAATGCTAGTATAATAAAGATAATAAGCTACTAAAAGAGTATAAAGATAAGAACGCCCTATAGGTATAATACGGACTATAAAGCCTAAGGGCAGGCTTTTTTAGAGGGGGGTGTAATATTACGGCACTAGTAGAACTTAGTAGGACCTGGCAGAACTTGGTAGAATAGCTATAGTCACGTGACTTGAAGATTGTATAAAACTTCAAGCGGCGCTGCTTGTCTTTTCCCTTCTTTTTCTCTAGCTTTAGATACTCGTTTATAGATAATCCAATCGTATAGGTTTACGCGTCTCCCTTGATATGTCCGTGCCTTAATTAACTAAGTCGCTAATACTACCAGAGCTCCTTAGTAGAGACCTCCCCTTAAATACCACCTTGGCTTTATGACTTCTAAGTAGAGGGAGTTCTTCTACCTCTCCCTTATCTTTCTTATTATCTTCAGCCTTAGTAGGAAGCTCTTAGTCGTCTTCCCTATTAAAATCAAGTAACGTATATATCTTATATAGAGAGTTAATTAAGGATAGTATAGGGCTTAATTTAAGCTACAGGCTAAGCGCGTCCTCCTTACCCGAATTGTAATCTATAGAATTGATAAAGCTTATAACTCTAATTAGTAAATATATAGCAGAGCCTTTAGCATTAGGAAGCTGTTTGCTAGTAATATAAAAGGTAATATAGAGTAGGCTACTAAGGGGTTCCTATACTGCTAATGGCTTTACTACCTTTTATATAGGCGCTTTAACCTTATTCTAACGCTTAGATATTTAAGTTTTAGGCTTATTTAAGCTCTATAATACTTTACCAAAGCGTAAAATAGTTATAGTAGAGAGCTCTAGGTAGTAAGTATCAAAATAGTCGAATTCGGTTTATTTTTTAGTGGGCGCCAAGCCACCGATTAATCAGAGTCTTTTTGCAAGCGAGAATAGCATATTTTAACATTCCGAACTTTTAATTTGATTCGTTAGTTCGATCGTTAGTTAGGTACATGCGTTGGTCGGGTTTAACCGCCCATCCGTTTAGTAAGTAAAGAAGCTTAAGATACTATAAAGGTAGTAGTAGCAGTAGTTATAAGGCTTTTTGAAATAAGGTAGTAGATTAATTGCTTAGTAGGTAGTGCGATCCGGGCTTATAACTGTAAGCTTTGCAATATAGGTATTAAACGAGCGACTTGATTTTAAGTGTAGCTCTAAAGACTCTGTATATACACGAGGTAGGTAGCAAGAAGATGACGATGATAATCCACAATTGCCACTGTAGACAGCGCCACTCAGTTGGTAATAGGTAATAGATATAGGTAATGGAAATAAGTAGTGAGATATGCGATGGCAAGAAACAGGGTAGTGAGTCATAAGGTAGCGCAAGCTTTGGTACCGGTAGTCGGTTACATATTACGTATTCTACTCCTTCGACCTTAATGATCTACCGAAAAATTCATCTGTTCCCGCCTGGATTCGCGGTAGTGGCTTTCACGGGTATTATGGAGATGTCTTTTTGGTTAAAATGGCCCCGTATAAGTTTGGACAATATGGTCGGGCTGCTTATGAAGATATAGTTCTAGAGTTTCTGGATTTACTGGTTAAGGGGCCATTCTACCGTCAGAGAAGAAGATATAAAGTTTTTCTATCAGAGGAGCTTAGGCGCTTATAGGTGCTAGGGTTAATGTAATTAAAATACAGTAATACGGTGATTTTGCAACTCTTAACAACGCGATATCTTGGCGAGGCCATTGCTTTAATAGTATATGAGCCGAACTTAGTAGGTAACTTACTTTATACCAACACATACTTGTATAAAGAGATAGGCTACCGTACTCCAAGTTAAATAGTTAGGGCAAAATATTAACGAGCCAAATGCTCGCATTCTTTTGTATATATAAGAATAACTTAGGAGACGATAGCTTAATTGCGCGATTCCGACAGGATCTTAATGCCTAAAGAGGTTTAGCAAAATTAGTCTTATAGCGTAACCTGTATTTAACTATTCGTAGCTATAAGTGGTAAGTGCTACCGGTTTAGGTTAATATCTATAGCTCTTAGATAACATAGGCCTTACCTCCTTAAGGATTCGTCTCCTCTATAATCTATCCCGTTCCTACAATCGTGCCTTATAGCTAGACTTCCTAATAAGCAAGCTGTTACGGCACTGGTGGAAAACGGTAGATTATGGTAGACGTTATGGTAGACGCAGAGTCACGTAGGCTCACGTAACTCGAGGACCGCATATAACTTCAAGCGGCGCTGCTATTCTTCTCCTTTCCTTTCTCTAGCTTTAGATCCTCGTTTATAGACAATCTAATCGTATAGGCTTGCATACATCCTTCTCGCTATACTTATGCCTTAATTAACTAAGTCGCTAACATTATCCAAAGCTTATACTACTCTTTCTTCCTAAGAAGGAACTTAAATATATCTATGGATTACAAATAGAGCAAGGATATAGAATAGGACCCTAAGGATAGGACCTAAAGGAAAAGAACAGAACCCTAAGGAAAGGACCTATAAGATATGTACAGACTAGAACCCCTAAAGAAATTACCCGGAATTACCTAATACCCCTACTAATATGCTATAAAATATAGTAGTAGGCAAAGCAGCTATAGGACCCGCAAATACCTTAGACAAAGAAACAATTAATGTTTTAACCCCCTAGGCGGAGCTTATAGCAGCTAATGCCGAAATTAAACGGCTACGAGAACTACTCGAAACTAGAGACACCCCTATATCTTAAGATAACCTATTAGATAGACTTGCTATAGTCCTTAAGGCCCTAGCCTAGCGTACTATATTATTAAGATCCGCGAAGGTTATAGACCCCCTATTACTTATAGACGGGACTAACCCTATATTTAATAATTAGAAGCTTTAACTATAGGATAAGCTTAAAGTTAATAAAGATCACTTCCCTAACAACTAAGCTAAGATAGCCTATATTTTTGGCCGTACTAGTAAAGACACCTAGACGCACCTACGTCCGCGATATACTGCAGACTTAGTAGACCCTTTCGTCTTAGAAGAAGAAATAATTAATTACCTATCTTCTATTTATAAGGACCCCTTTAAGGTATAAAACGCCCGCCTTAATTATAAAAGCCTAAATATAAAAACAATAGAGACCTTTTTAGCTTTCTAGACCTACTTTCTATACCTAGCCGGCTAAGTCTAAATTCCCTATAAAGACCTAATACTAGACCTCTTTAACAAGCTCACCCTAGACCTATTGCACGCTATACTACTAGTTTTTACTACTATATAGACGCTAAAGGTACTTATAGACTACTACCTAGCTATTAACTAAGGCCTCTATTAAATTAAGGTATGCGCTAAGTGGTATAAAGCTAGGAACCCTTTAAACTAGACTATAAGCAATATAAGAATAGCTAATAGTGCTCTAGTATAGGCCGTAACTCCCACAGCCCTAACCGTTTAGCTAGCCGCCAATCTAGTAGTTAGTCCTACTACAGGCCTAGTATATACTCGGCCTACGTATAGCAACCCCTATAGATAAGCCCTTAGTAATTAAGGAGCTTACTTTTTATATAGCTAAAAAGACCACTTTATAAAGGACTGCCTAATAGCAGTAAAGATAAATAAGGTCCTATTAATTTAGGAGGATAGTATAGAGTTAGAAAAAGAGGAAACCTAGAGGAAGACTCCTCTCTAGGGTTAAAAGGGATTAATATATCACATATTAATCTAGGTCGGCTAGTTAGTAGAAGAAGCTATACTATCCCTTATACTTTATTCCGCAATAGATATTAAGTTTTAACCTCTACTTTAGCCAACTTAGGAGTAAATACCTTTACCTTAATTAATATAAAGTGCGCTATAAAACTAGCTAATTTTTTAAATGCACCCCTTAAAGAACTGCCTAAACTAATTCCTATTTACGGGTATAACGGATAGATAGGGCCACCTATTACGTCTATCTTATAGGTCTACCTCCATATTAATAGACAAAGGTAGTATAATATCCCCTTCCTTATTATAGACCTTAGAAGCTATAATATAATCTTAGGAAGAAAATAGCTAGCTTATTTAGGCTTACAGCTTAATATATAAAATAGGTAGCTTATCTAGCCTAAAACTATACCCCTAATACCTTTCTTTATAAAAGAAATTAGTATTATAATAGAAAACCTTATACGGCCTAGATAAACTCTATTTACTAGGCCAATACTATATATAGGGACTAGGCCTTTAAGAAAGATATACAGCTTAATCTGTAATAGATCTATATACTACACCATCCCTAGACTACCCTTATTATACCACCCGCATTAGAAACCTAGGAGGTTAGCAATAGCCTAGCTAAGTCCCCTATAGGAAACTTAGGCCCTATTTAGCTACAAAGAATAGTAAGGAATATTAGACGCTATACTAAACTAATAGATTAGAGAGATAACTTATAGAAGATAGAATAGGAGCTAAGAAGGACTATAAACCCTAGACTATAAAATATAGTCTAATAAACGGCCATAAAAAAACCTACAGACCTCCTACTAGTTAATATTTACTATATTAGCGCCATAGGATTCTACCAAAACTTAGTCTAGCCTAATACCGTTGCTTTTATAACTAGCTTATATAAAATTAATTAAATAATTAAGGAAAAGGAAAGTAAACTTAGTAGATAGGAAAGTAAGCTTATAGATAAGGAGCTAGTAGAACAAAAACTACCCTATTAACACTAGAAATTTAAGGATATATTCTCTAAGGCAGCGTCTAATATACTCCTACCTTACTAACTATACAACTATAAGATCGAGATTAAGCTAGATAAGGAAAATACCCTTAGCTTTAGCTCCCTTTACTAGTAGTCTACTACTAAATTATAGGCTATAAAGTAGTACCTTATCGATAACCTAGATAAGGGTTTTATTAAGCCTAGCTAAGCCCCTTTTAACTTACCTATTCTCTTTACTAAAAAGCTAAATAGAGGACTCCGTTTCTATATTAACTATTATAAGCTAAATAATATAACCCATAAGGACTGCTATCCGCTGCCCCTACTTAATAAGCCTCTAGCCTAAATAAGTAGAGCTAAAGTCTTTATAAAGCTTAATATCTACTAGGCCTTCTACTAAATTAGGATAGACCCTAGGTCTAAGGATCTTACTATATTTTAGACCTATTACAGAACGTATAAATATAAGGTACTCCCTTTTAGACTAACTAATAGACTAGCTATATACTTGCGGTATATAAACAATATACTCTTTAACTACCTTAACGACTTCTATACGGCCTACCTAGATAATATTATAATCTACTCTAAGAATAAGCTGGAATATAAGGAGCACGTCTATAAAGTCCTATAACGGCTCTATAAGGCTAGCCTCTAGGTTAATATTAAGAAGTTAGAGTTTAGTGTTAAGCGTATAAAGTACCTAGAGTTTATTATTAGTATAGATAGAATTAAGACTAACCTAGAGAAGACGGCCGTAATTACCTAATAGGCACCCCTACGGACCGTAAAGGGGGTATAATTATTCCTAGGTTTCTATAACTTCTACTAACACTTTATTAAGGACTATAGCAAGATTGCTAGGCCTCTTAACCGCCTTACCTAAAAAGACTAGCCCTTCTACTTTAACACTATATATTAGTAGGCCTTTAATGAGCTTAAGAAACGACTAGTCTCTACTCCCTTACTCGCCCACTTTAACCTAGAACGGCCCTTAATGCTCAAGACTAATGCCTTAGATAGCGTAATAGCTAGTATTTTCTCCTAGAAGCAACCAGATAAAGAATAGCACCCTATTATATACTACTTAATACTTTCTTAAATACTTATTATTTAGTATAAAGTATAGACCTTAAAGAGACTAAAACAGTTACTTGTAATTCTTTAACTTATAGGGTAAATTATAAGCAAAACACTTTATCTTAGGCGATTAAGAAGGTACTAGGGTAGTAGACGTCGTAGGATCTATAGATGGCTGCCCTAAGAGTATAGTATAGGCGTTATATCCCGTATTTGGATGCTTATAGAGTAGGTTAAATTCCTTAATTATCGTCGCCATTTTAAGCTTCTCTAACCTCTTAGCTACCTTTTAAATAAAGATATAATATAGAGCTAGATAGATCTCCTTACAGTCCTAGATAAAGGCTTGTATAACGCTACTTTCTATTACCTCTATTAACCCTTCCTCTAGCTCTTTGCCGTTCTATATAATAGTAATATAAAGCTAAAGCTAAGATTCCAGAGTCTAACGTTTAGGCCCTTATTTCCGTTTCTTAAGATTATCTAGTACTATTTGCTGTAGCGTAGCCTAAGATGGCTTTGCTACCTTCTTTAGCTATCTTAGAATCAAATATAGTATAGTGAGGTTTTTAAGATACCTAGAGAAGTTAGTGCCTATAGTAGTATATAAGAGTGCTGCAAACGTGTGGAGCTTCTCTTCCCGCTTTAGGTAGTCTTGTTATTAAAGCTTATAGAGCTTAAAAAGCATTCTCTATATCTCTAGAGATTACTAAGTTTATTGTCCTTATTAACTTAATAACCCAGGTATAGCTATTCTAGTAGACGCTGGAGTTGTTACTAGTGCTGCAGGAGCCGCTACCGGTGCTGTAGGAGCTACTGCAGGTGCTGTAGGAGCCGCTGCTGGTACTACAGGAGCTGCTGCTATCGAGGGTATGTCTAGCTTAGTGTTTTCCTTAATTTTATTCTCCGCCTTATCTAGGTCTATATAATCCCAGATCTTTATAAAACTTACTTCTTAACGGATAAATTAAAACTATAAAGGCTAGTCTTTTTAGGTTAGTAAAAGAGAATTAGTAGAGTCCGTGGTTATGGGTGCTATAGTGGCTTTTATCTTAAGGTTTAAGAGAGGTTATATAAAGAGACGCGCTTATGCGTAAATGACGTGATATTTTATAACGAACTATACTTAAAGAGGCTTAGAGGTATTTATCTAGCTACTAAGATCTCCCTAGTACTTAGAAGGCTACCAGGCTTATAACTTTTAGCTAGGTAGGTATTATAAATAATATAAGCTAGCTAATAGGTAGAGACATAGAATTAAACGAGTGATCTATTTTATTTAAGGTGGCTCTAAGAGCCCTAATATATATAAGAAATTGACCCCCTATAAGGGTCCCCAGAAAGTAATAATATAGGTCGAAACTATACTAATACTAGCTTATACTAATATCAAACAGTATACGTCGCACCTCTATAGTAAAGCTACCTCCGTAGCTAATATAATTAATAGCAGATCTTATTGTAATTAAGTGCAGTAAGTGCCATATTTATAAGCCCTACTTTAACTTTATTAAAAATAGCCCTTTAAAAAAGCTTTTAAAGCTATACTAGTTATATTAGTTAAAGGTACATCTTCCCTATATATTACTTCTACTTCTACTTATTTTTTTAGGTCCCTAAATATAATTTAAATAAGCGGAGAGCTTTTGCAGCATTAGGCTCTACTACTAAAAATTATCCTATAAGGCACTAGTAAACTATTCCACTTAAAAACAATACTAAAAATGCCTTTCTGCCTTGCAGCCAGAATAGCTAAAATACCCCTAAAATAGCTTAACAGCAAAAAACAATTAAGGCAATACAACAGGAGCATTGCACTTTTAGTTAGTAAAGTAAAACTCACTTACCTACTCCTCTACTATATACTATAGATAAAGTTTTGTATAGTAAAAAAGGCATTTTAAATAGCCTAAATATGTTTTTGCTAGAACTAGCTCCTATACCTACTCTACTGCTAATACCTACTCTACCACTAATACTACCTTTTTTATAGCAAGCTCCTTTATAGCAGGTTCCCTCTTTATAGGCTTCCTTTTAGCAAGCTCTAACTATAGCCACTCTACTACTAATACTATTTTCTTTATAGTAAGCTCCTTTTTAGCAAGCTCTAACTACAGCTATACTACTACTTATTTTAGTTGTCAATTAGGAGCAAATCAAAAAGTTTAGGAGTATACTATAGGCTAAATGTATAGAGACATGCAGTTATTACAAAAAGTAATAGTTCTAAATGGGCCTAGCTATAGAGGGTAACAATATAGGTGTATACAAAGCTTGCATTAAAGATACCAATAACTTCAAAGATCTAACCCTTTCTCCCCTATTTAGTAAAAGCAATAGGCTTAATCTAAGGCCTGTTCCTGGCCTCCTACCTATATTTACCATAGCAGAGGAGCTTTTAATTGCACACATATACGTTTATCCACAAGTTATACATATATACGGCCAATAACATTGCTATACTAACCATATTTGCTGCTTTGGCCAAAACATACCAAAGACTTAGAGGCAGTTACCACAGTTACCTTTTAAACTTAATATACTAGTCGTAAGGCCTACGGTAGTAAAAGGTGGCAAATACCTAAGCTAGTAGTTTACCAAATGGTATACCATAAAGCACTTTACTATAGCATAATAGCTTTGCTTTTTAAAGGCCAATTATCCTAATTATTATAACATTAAAATATATAGCACCTAGCTTACCAGCTTACCTAAAAATAGCTCTATATTAGATCAGCTACCTTATATTAATAAATTAAAGTCTAATTTTAATGGCCTAACAGCTCACTTTACTACTCCTATTCAACATCCTCCTACTATTAATCCTCTATCTACCAAACTTGACAGTAATATACTGGACAACGAATTTAATAACAATATACTAGATACTTTGGTTCCTAATCTAGTGCCTAACCTTAATAAATTAGAGCTTTTAGGTTATAAGGTTTAACACTAACAAGACCTACAAATAGGTCTAAAGGTTTTTATTATGTGACAGACACCTCTCTTTAAATAATTAACTAGTTTCATCATACATAGCGCCTTTTCTACTTTATTTCCTTATAGCAAAGCTAATTTTAACATACCACAAAGCTATACAATTACCCTAGCTATATATACCAAGTATATATTTATTATTATTCATTACTTAGCATCCGATTCGGATCCCTATTGGGCCTACGCGGACTACTCCTTATATATATATAGGGAGAAAACTCTATTTGAGAAAACCCCATAATCCATCTCCCCGCCTTTTGGGACTCGCTTACAAGGCGCCTACGAGGCGCCTGCGAGTTACCTGTGGTGCTCTACTACCTTACTTTTTAACCTCCTTGGGAACCACTGCTGCCGTAATAAACCTACGGACGCGCTAGTATTGTAAACTTTACTCTACTACTGTAGAGTTATTAGGGGGCGCCTAATACCCGCCCCATTGCCTTTTATTACCATTTCCCTTGCAACCTAGAACTAGTTTAGTACCTTTTAGCTAATAAGCCACTAGGTAACCGCCTTAAGACCTTTTTATATTAAGAGCAGTGTATTATAGTTCTCTGTGCTAGCTACTAAGAGTATTACTTCTTAGTTAGTACGTAAGGGGTATAATAGTATTACGTGTTTTGGTATCTATCTTAGCCAGCCATATTTATATCTTAGGCTACCTACTAGAACGCCTACCCAGTAGAGCTAATCTTTTAATCCTATTATTCCTATTCTTAGGAGTATTACTATTATATTTTCTGCCTTTATTAGGCCTTCTTAGAGCCCTTAAGTATTTACCCCCTATAGCGTTAACTATGCTATAGCTTAGGTTACTCTTGCCTAAGTCAGCCTCTGTACCTTTAACTCCTATACGCCTCTCCAGCGCTAGTCTAACTAGTATTATATTGCGGTTAATGGTTTCCTAGCGTTCTTTTATACTCTACTTTAGCTCCTTTCTCTTTCTTACTATTATCTTTATTAGCCTCTTACGCGTCTCCCTTCCTCCTCTATATAGGCCTAGGCCCTAATTCTATACTATTCTTCTTCTACTTTCTTTACCTATTTCTTTAGTGTATCTTCCCTACTTTAGGGTTATTAGGTTATTCTCCTATAAGGCACCCTAGGGTCCCTCTATAGTTTATTTAGGCGTGTCTTAATATACTTTATAATATTAGAGTTATATTTATTTTACGCCCTTTATATTACGGCGGCTTTAATATATAGTTATAGGGGGGGATATTAGCTTCCTTCTTAAGGAGTGCTACGGCCGTTCGCTTATACCCGCCTATTATACTCTAGAGGTATACTATCTAGACCTTTTAGAGTGGTTTAAGGAGTAATTTAGGGGGGCCCTTTTTAGTTTCACTAATAGCCTAGATGCTAGATCTATACGTTATAGTAGGCCGGATAACTGCTATATATAGTAGGCGTAACCTCTAGAAGTATAGACCCTATATAGAATTAACAATCCTAGATAATATAATATACTGTACTTAGCCCTTACGGGCTGCTTACGCCGCATATACGCTCTACTAGAGCTTACTATCTACCTATACTCCTAATACCCTTAGGCCCTAAACTAGTTAACCCCTAAAGCCTTAGATATAAATTACATGCTAGAGATCTATAGATTAGTTACGTTTTCTTATAAAATAGATTAGCTAGTATTTCTCTAGTAAGAATTGGACTCTATATTGTCTTGCCTATTCTATATAGGTATTATAGGCTTTCTCTAGTATTCTATAGTTCTCTATAGCTATTAGCCCGTATATAATTAGGTTTATATCATTAATAAAGCCTATCCCCTAGGTCGCCCCTTCCTTAAAGGAGTCTAGTAGGTTGCTTATAAAGAAAAGGAAGAGTATAGGTAAGAGGGGTAATCCTTATAGTATTCCTATTATAACTACAATAGGGGGGCTTTAGTATCCGCTAAAGACTAGTAATATTTCTTTCTAGCCTATAAACCCTTAAACAAATTATATAATCCACTCTAGGAAGCCCTTTACCCTAAGGATATATAGGAGGCGCTCGTAGGGTATGTTGTTGTAGGCACCACTGATATCTAGGCTAAGCATTAATACTATAAAGTCCCTTCGCATCGCCTATGCAGATTTAATAGTAGTAGCGAGTAGCGTAAGTACTAATAGCGTTAAGCGGTTCTTTCTTGCCCTTATTTAGCTTTATAGTAGTAGGGCGTGTTCCTTAGCCGTGTCTACTATATAGTCCGCTATTACCTTTTCTAAGATCTTACTAAGGGTGTTTTCTAGGGCGATAGGGCAGTAGCTTCCTAGGATTAAGTAATCTGCTTTACCTTCTTTCTATAAAATAACCGTTATTATAGATCTTCCGAGTCGCGGGTAGTAGCCTATAGTAAAGCATGCCCTAGCTATATCTATAAGCTAGGGTGCTATAAGTAGTCTATAGGTTTTTAAGGCCTTATTTAGAATCCTATCTAGTCCTAGTACTATATTATTTAAAAGGCGGCTAATAGTTCTGGCTATTTCCTCTATTATTATATCGCTGTTAACCCTTATGTAACGGAACCTTGTAGCAGGTACTATAATGGGCTCGTTATTAGGCTAGGTGTATAGGTGATGCAAATTAAAGTCAACAACGTAATAATAACTAGTGGAGTGGTTGCCTAACAGATTAACTCTAATTGTATTCTAAGAATCACTATAAAGAAAGAACTATTTAGAGTAGGGATTATGGTCCTTTAAATACACAACCGTACTCCTAAGAAACCTCTTTATACGTAATATACGCGTTATATATAAGGTACGTAAGTTTCTCTTATTCCTCTCGTTTAATATATAGCACATTATATAACTTGCTTACTATTCCTCGTTATATAGTTCTACTAGCTTTATCCTAAACCGTGCTTATATTAACTAACTAGCTTCTTCTAACTCTTCTCTAAGTAGTTATAATAGCGTACTTAAAGTGTCCGTAACACTATCTCCCTCCTCTTTATCTTTGTCCTTAAAGATTTTAAATATCTCTAAGTCGTTTACTAGAGGTGTAATATCCGTTTAATTAATCTAGTTAATATTATTACTTATTATACCTAAAGCATCCTCTTCTTTATATGCGCAACATTATGCCCGCACTATTGCTAGTATACTATTACTTAGTGAAATTATACCGTCTCCATGTTCTTATTGTGCGAAAAAGGGGTTAATTTATATTACGCTGGCGAGTCCCTCGTCTTAGTAACCCTCTTTATATTTAGAGTGCACTAAAGCAAACATTTGTTCTTTTTATAACGTTCGTTCCACTTTTAACGCTAAGTATACGCGTCCTATAACTTTTAATAGTCGTTAAGTTCCCTAAGTAATTTATTATAGGGTTTTATATTTAAACCGTTACTATAAAGCTTAATAGTGACCTAGCGTAGGCCCTAGCTAAGCTTAAGCGTTTTTAAGATGCAGAACAGAAGGCCCTAGATACTCGCATTACGGCGTCTACTTAACTGCTTTGTCTTAAGAAAGTGCGTAAGAAGGTTTATTTTAAGGAGTAGAAACTTATGGAATAAGGTTTATAGGAACTTGGTAATAAGAGAACTAACTCTCTTCCTGTAAAGGGAACAACTCTAAGTAGTTTAGCAATCGCTCTTCCTAGGTCCCCCTTAGGTAACTTATTCTTTAGCGATTTTTCTTTATTAATATTACCTAACCTATTCTCTTCTAATACTCCTATACCTTTCCTATAGCGTTTTTAAAATTCTCTAGTAGTTCCTAGGTAGTCTTATTATAGCCTGTCCACTTTACCTTATACTATATTTTATTATTAACGTTCTTATAACTAATAATCTTTAAAACTTGCTATTTATCTTCTTCTTATCCTTTATACGTATCTGCTTTGTAAACTAGTAGCTTAACATTCCTATATGCTAGCTTTAGCATTATAATATACTATACAGGGTAAATTTTTATCTTAGCTAGTAGGTTTAACTTAAATATAACCGGTGAAATCCTTTATATAATTTTAAAAGGTCCTAGTCTAACGTGGTCTAATTTCTTGCTTAATTGTTAACTTTTGAAATTTTTGTGTAGTAGCCATACTTTATCTCCCTCCTTAAGATCTGGTCCCTTAGATCTCTTAGCGTTATAGTATTTTTTTATTCTCTGCTATACTACCTTAGCTGTTTCCGTAAGGTTCTTATAAAGATTTATTAATGTCTCTATCTTTTGCTTAGCTATAGTACTTATCTTTTTAACTTAATATAGCGATAACGATGTTCTTAGCTTATATCCGTAATTCGCCTTAAATAGTAACGTACCCATTCCTTTCTATAGTGTTATATTATATACAAACTATATAACTAGTAATAATAATACCTAATTATTCTGTGCGTAATTAATATAGTACCTTAGATACTGCTCTAATGTCTAATTTAGTCTTTCTATCTAACCGTCTGTCTGCGGATAATATGTAGTAGAAGTTATTGCTTTAACTCCTTGCTCTACTAAGAATACCTCCTAAAATGCTGCTACGAATCTTGGGTTTCTGTCCGATATAATTTTACTTAGTGCTTCGTGCCTCATAAACACTTCTTTAATATAGATTCTAGCGATATCTTCTACTAATATTTCTTCTATACACGCTATAAAGTATCCCTACTTCGTAAGCTTATCTACTATTACTAAGATTATATTATAGTCTTATCTAGTAATAGGGTCTCTTAATTTTAGTAACTTTATAATAAAGTCCTATAATATAACCTCCCATAGTCTCTCTAGTATTTTAATAGGTTATAGCCCTCTATATAGCTTATGCCTTATTAGTTTATTTCTTTAGCAATCTAGATATTCTCTTATAACCTTTTATACTAGGTTTTAGATTCCATTAATAATATACTCCTCTTAGAGTCTTAACACTAAGCCTATAGCTCTATTATGTCCTTAAGTTAGTCCTTTATAGAAGTCTTCTATAAAGTGCTCTGCTATGCTTCTTAGGATGTACTTTGCCTCTCTATACTTATATAGTATTTCTTCTTCTAGATATTCTAACTGTTCTTCTAGTTATGCCTTAAAGATCCTTTATACTTAAAAGCTTTCTAATATCTTATAGACTCTTCCTAGTTCGTCTTCTTAAGTTACTATAATTTTCAGATAATTATACCTAATTAACCCGTCTATATCTTTTCGCAGTAAAGCCCCTAATGGCTTTTCGTTATTTTATAGTTTAGCCTTTTAACTTAACGCATCGGCTTGCGTATTGTCTGTACCCTTAGTATACTAAATCTTAAAATAGTATTCTATAAGCATCTCTGCCCATCTAACCTATCTTTAATTAAGTTCCTTTATTATTAGGAATCCCGTTAGGTTCTTATAATCCGTCTTAACTATAAATAATTTTTCTATGCCTTATAAGAATGCTCTCTATTTTTTTAATACTGCAACTATACCTAGTAACTCTTTATTATAAATATTATAGTTTAACTCCGGTAGTGTTATCTTCTAACTATAGTATACTACTAGGTGCTATCTATCTAGATGCTTCTATATAAAGTATACTCCTAGTATAAAGTCTAATATATCTATTTCTATAACCGTTTCTAGTTCTAGTTAATAGATTTTAAGAACTGGCTCCTAGGTAAACAATTCCTTAACTCTTTTAAATAGTTCTTGTTACTCCTTTCCCTATACCTATAGTTCTTCTTTCTTTATTAACCGCGTAAATAGCTTAATATCCTTTAACCATTACGCTATAAACCTTCTATAGTAGTTGCAAAACCCTAAGAATAATCTTAACTATATAACGTTCTCCGGTTCCTACTAATTTACTATAGCCTCGATCTTCTTTAAATCTATACTAAGTTAGCCTAGTTTAATAATAAATTCTATAAAATCGGTTTTCCTAGTAAAGAACTCGCATTTCTTAATTGCTACTAGTATCTATTCTTCTTATAGTCTCTTTAAAACCTATTTAACGTATTCTCCGTGTTCTTCCATAGTTATTAAGTAGATAATATTATTATTAAGATATACTATAATAAATTTATCTAAGTGTTCTCCTAATATATTATTAATACGCTTCTAGAACGTTGCTAGTGCGTTTATAAGCCCGAATTGTATAACTAATAGTTTATATAGTCCTTCCTTTAACCTAAAGGCTGCCTTCTATTCATTGCCTTCCTTAATTCTAATCTAATGGTACGCCCATCTTAGATCTATCTTTATAAAGATTTGCGCATTACCGATTCTATCTTAAATTTTGCTAATTAGGGGTGGGGGATACCTATCCTTCCTAGTGATGCTGTTTAACTGTCTATAGTTAATACATAGCCTTAGCTTGCCGTTTTTCTTTAGTACGAATAGTACTAAATAATCCGCTGATAACTGCGATAGTCTAATATATCCCTTTTATAAGTTTTCCTAAATAAACTCTTTTAACACTCTACCTTCTTCTTTAGTAAGCTTATAAGTTGGAAAGAACTTTAGACTTATTCCTAGTTCTAACTCTATCTTATAGTCCTATACTATATATTCTAACAGTTTTTTACTTTTCGGTGACTATAGTTTCTTACTATACTTATGGTATCTCTTTAATATATAGCTTAGCCCTTTTTCTATTTCTTTATAGGTCGCTCCTACTTAGTATTATACTAACTTAGCCTATTATCGCATCTTACGTCGTTAAGTATCCTTAATATCGACTTAACCTATAACCCAATTAATCTTTAGGTTGTATTCCTGTAACTAAGGCATTCCTAATACTGCCTTATTATTTCCTAATGGTAATATATTAAAAGACATCTTAATTTATCTCTCTTTAATAGTTAACTAAATTGGTCCTATTTTAAGATTAATAATGCCTCCTCCGTAGGCTATCGGATCTCCTAAAATTATCACTAATAGGTAAGAACATTCCTTCTTCCCGTGTGGTAACCCTATTCTTTTAACTACTGCTAGCGAGATATGGTTTCTTGTTGCTCCACTATCTATTAACGCCTTAAACTGTTAATCTTGCCACTTTACTTATAAATTTAGGTATTGTCCTTAAATTCCTTTAAGGGTTTAAGGCTCTACTACTAGTTCCCTCTAGTTCTATAGGCCTCTACTTTTCCTAACTATTAGCTACTTAATCCTATTTATATTTAGTCTAACTTAGGCTAATACTTAGTTTGCTTTTTATTTTTAATATGCCATAGATAGGTGTTTTCTAGATATTCCCACTATTGTCGTCCATCTAGGCATTCTTCTGTAAGAAATCTTCCTAGCTAAAGTATTAAGTCCCCTTATTCTTAAACTTCTACTAGGTGCCAACTATGTATATACTTAGCGTTTCGGTATTTCGCCTCGTCTAATAACTAATATATCCTTACTAGATATTTCCGATTCTTATCTTTTGGTACTCTATATATATTATATATATTATCTATATATACTATCTATAATAGTATATAATATACCTAGTATCTTAGGTTAACTCTTAGTTTATCTTTATCCTTAAGTTTAAACCTCTTTTATATTAATTTGAGCGTTGCGACTTTATATATAGGTACTAAGATTCGCCTTTTACTTCTTTAGTCCTCTAACTGCTCCTCTAGATCCTTTAATATTATAATTAAGGCTCCTTTAATGTAAGTTATAGCCTTTTCTATAATTGGGTGGTCTTAGATAACTTTTTCGTCTAACTATATATAGAAATCTTCCCACTTATCGTTATGTCGTTGTCTATACCACTTTTAGTACAACTTTTAGAGTGTATACGGCTTGTCCGTAAGGAAGTATCTTTTTATTACTATATTATAACAGCCTTTTATATATCGTTTTTCGAACCTAGTTAGAATCCCTAAATCCTCTTCTTGTTCCAATTCGGTAAGCTACTTAGCTTTTAGTGTGCCTACTCTAGGCCTATTAGTGATTTTTCATATGGGTGCTCTGTCCCTTATACGTCCCAATGTGCTAAATCTCTTATCTAGTTTCTGTTCTTGCTATGAGGTAATTCTTGCTCTAAATTCCTTTATAGTTTCTTTCTTATTGCGTCTTACGAGTAGATCTTTAAAGTCTTCTTACTTCCTAATCTCGTTAATAGTCCTTATTTATATACTAAAGTCTTAGTTCTATAGGATTCTCAATCCTAAGCTTGCTTC
>Ga0307515_10007727_pt1 | contig 21169 bp, 17 predicted proteins | sample 17_EM_MG_FD_194513 | JGI IMG/M metagenome (GOLD analysis project Ga0307515, IMG submission 194513) | Populus trichocarpa ectomycorrhiza microbial communities from riparian zone in the Pacific Northwest, United States - 17_EM | ecosystem: Host-associated > Plants > Roots > Unclassified | place...
TGGACTACTTAAGCCACTCCTAATACTAGAGCGCCCTTAGTAGCATATCTTTATAGACTTTTATAAACTACCTAGGGACCGTAATGGATATAATATAGTTATAGTTATAGTTAACCGCTTTAGTAAACGCCCGTTTTTAATTTCATATTATAAGAATATCGATACTAAAGAGGTAGCCTAGCTATATATCTATTACGTCTACTAAATCTACGGACTACTAGATACTATTATATCTAATTATAGGCTATAGTTTATATCAGCCTTTTGGAATAAGTTTACCCGGATCCTAGGCATTAAGCTAAAGCTTTTTACGGCTTATTACCCCCAGACAGACGGTTAGACAGAGATTATAAATTAGTACCTAGACCAGAGGCTTAGGCCCTTTATTAACTATTTCTAGGATAACTAGTCTAAACTACTACCCTTAATAAACTACGCGCAAGTAACCCTACCCTATAACTCTATAGGGTTTGCCCCGATTTAGCTAGAAATAGGATACTTACCCCGCATAAGCTTTAACTAGAAAAGGCCAGAAGAACCCTAGACTGTATAAGAGAAGCTATCCTATGCTAAGGCCCAATAGTACGCCAAATAATTGGAGGAGGCCTAGACGGTAGCCCGCAAGAACCTAGAAAAAGCTTAGAGGTTAATAGAACAGCAGGCAAACAAACACCGTCAAGAGCCTAATTTTACCCCTAGCGATATAGTCTAGGTTATAATAAGGAATTGGAGGACCGAACGACCTAGCTATAAGCTGGACTACCAGATAGTAGGACCATATAAGGTTTTTAAGAAGATAGGCAACTCGTATAAGATAAAGCTCCTAGACTTAATTAGGGTTTACCTTATCTTCTTGCTAGATAAGTTACGGAAAGCTACAAACGACCCATTACCTAGACAAAAGAACGAGCCTCCCCTACTAGTTTAAGTAAACAGTGACAATGAATGAAAGGTTAACGAAATACTGGCCTATCCCTTAACCCGCCGACGTCTATAAAGCAGGTGGCCCGTGCAGAACACCAGAATCAAAACTACGCGTATAGCTTATATGGATTTGATTAATTAAATGCCGTTAACTGTGCCTTCTAATCGTACTTCTAATAATATAGATCTTATTCAATCGACTCGATATAACGTTCCACCAAACTAGGTTGCTAAAAAACCACCCTCCGAGCCATGGGAGCTGCCCGATTTCTAGCCTTTACATATTAACGATCCGACGACCATGGCGCCTTAAATCTGCCTCCTACGCTTAATCGAAACGATCCATTTGCTATATTTAGTTGATTCTTTACTAGTAGGATTATAGATAAGCTAGTATAGTAGACGAATAAGTACGCAGAGCTGCACCCGTCGAATGGTGTGAGTAAAAAGTTACGGGCCCGCCCTTGTATTTCTGATCACGACGACTTTTATCCATTGATCTGATTGGTTGAATTCTTATCGATAACGCGTGGACGAATTCCGGCGGGTTAAGGGATAAGATAGTACGGGGAGTGCTAAAATACCGTGTCTAATAGAAGGGCTACAATCCTAACCCAACCTGGTACCCTATGTGGAACTTTATAGGCTGCCCCTAGAAGCTTAAAGAATTTTATAACTAATACCCTAATACGCCTAGACCCCCGAAGTACCTAGACGAATAGATGGAATGCTAGTATAATAAAGACGATAAGTTACCGGAAGAATATAGGGACAAAAACGCCCCAAAGCCCTAATATAGCTGTCTGCTAAATTCTGCCATATTCTGCCGTTTTCTCCAGTACCGTAAAAATTTTTTAGATGTTTAGGAACTTCGACCGCCGGTTAAAGTTATCTAATTGGTCAGATCCGTGCTAAGACTTTTAGCGGCTACTCTTTCTGGCCTAGTGCTTCCACTTAGCCTATAATCGCCCTTTATCTCCTTATCTTATATTTTTATAATCCTATGTTTATAAGCCTAGTGCTACCCTATTTCTAACTAAGCCTAAGGGCAGGCTTTCTTTTAAAGAGGGGGGTGATATAACGGCGCTATCGCACGTTACCTGCCAAATTCTGCTATATTCTGCCGACCTGCGATTGGCCCGCCTAAAGCTAGCGCCTTGGCGGCTCACCCTATATATTTATTTACATCGGTCCTGGCGACCCCTTTTCCTTCTCTTTAGCTTAGTATCTTCGTGATACAGCATTCTACAAGCTTCGGTTTAGAGGCATTTATATGAGCCGTAACATAAGCGATCTATATAAAACCTTTTTAGATTTTCTTCTTTAAGTATAATAGAGGGACGTCTTTACTTTTAGGGAGAGGTAGAAAGATATAGTGGAGACTAACTTAGCCGGAGTTACTAAGAAGCTATAGTAATAAGACTAAAGGGGTCTATTGCGCTTTAAGGGTGCTATATATATCCTAAAGGACTAAGCGGTTTAAGATAAAATTCTAAAGATCTTTTATAATAACCCTTTTAAGGGTTACTATAGTGTTAATATAACCCTTAAGGCCGTTTAAAGGAAATACTTTTAGGATAGAATATCTAAAGAGGTTAAAGACTATATATATTAAGATATAATACATGCCAAAGGGTATATATATCCAGATATCGCCTATATAGCGAGCTATTAGTACTTCTAATTCTATAGGGACCTATATTAGAATTAATAATAGATTTTATAATAGGCTTACCCTCTACTAAAATAAGAACTAAAGAGGTTGCTAATACTATTTTAGTAATTATTAATAGATATATAAAGTTTTTAGGGTACTTTGCTATTATAATAACGATCACGGCAGCAGAATTGGCGGACCTATTTTTAGAATAGTAGTTCTTATTTAGCACGCTAAGGGGAATTGTATCTAATAGAGGTACCATATTTAACAGTGCATTTTAGTCTTTATTCTATCTCTTATTAAAAATACGGCAAAGAATAAGTACTACCTTTTACTTATAAATAGATAGGCTAACGGAGTGTCTAAATACGTTATTAGAATACTACCTCTACTACTATATTAATTATTAATAGGATAATTGGACATTGTAGTTAGTTTTAGCGCAATGTATATATAATATAAGCATCTATAGTAGTATAAAAACAACCCCTTATTAGGCTTCCTAGATAAGTATTAAATTAAACTATATAGTGCTTATAAGCTTATAGTATTAGTGGCTAATATATATAACCGCACTAAGGTGGTTAGCCCGCAACCCTTTTAGGCGGCTAACTTTATAGGTTATAATCCTATCCTTAGATACCCTTAACTTATAGAAATAGATTTTAAAATACGCTTTAAAATAGGAACTTTTAAATAGTAAAACGATAAAGAATTAAAAGGGCGTATATTACTAATAAGCTTAAAAGATATCCTAAAGGATATAGCTTTAGGCAAAATAGTATACGCTTTATACCTAAAGAAGTATTAAATATAACCCCTATTTTATAATAATATAGGTATAGAGCCTAGTATAGGCGATAACCCCTTTAAAATGGATACCTTATAGGGAACTACTAAATAGGTTATAGAGATATTATAGAGAGGCGGCGATCTTAAGAATCTTATAAGATACTTTAACCGTTATAGGTTACTCTAGCTTAAATAATACGTAGAGAGTATACTGTAATACCTTAAACGTTATATTAAAGAATTCCCTACCCTTTACTGGCTATTATATATAACGGTTTAATATACAGTAGTAACTATATATAAATAACCACTATAGCGTGCAACGCTGCCTATAAGTATCCTAAGGGAGCTTTAAGACCTACATAATAATAATATAGAGGATAAACATAACCCTAATTTATTAAATATTCTATTAGGCCTAAGGGATTTACTAAGGGTATTTTTAGATAGGTGGGCTAAAGTCCTTACGTAAAACTTGGAATATAATTATATAATTAATTTAGAAGAAGGTAAATAGCTGCTATATCTTCCTATTTATAACCTCTCTTATAAAAAGCTTAAGATCCTATAAAATTACCTTAATAGCTTATTAAAAAAGGTGTAGATTTAGCCTAGTAAGTTATCAGTAGGCGTACTAATCCTTTTTATTTTAAAACTAAATAGAATTATAAGGCTATATATAGACTATCGCGGCCTTAATAAGATTATAATTAAGAACTGTTGTCTAGTACTACTAGCTAGTAAAATGCTAAATTAACTATTTGGGGCGAAAATCTTTACGAAGCTAGATTTATAAGACGCCTATTATAGGTTCCGTATTAAAGAGGGGGGTAAGTAAAAAACTGCTTTTAAAACCTAATACGGCCACTTTAAGTATTTAGTAATGCCTTTTAGGTTAGCTAATGCGTCTATAATATTCTAGTTATATATTTATAGGGCCTTAGAGGGACTAGTTAACTATATATACGTTATTTATTTAGATAATATTCTAATCTACTTAGAAGATAAGGATTAGCATAAATAGTATGTTCGTAAAGTACTAAAACGCTTAGATAAATAGGGCCTCTACGCTAAGGCGTTAAAGTATATCTTTAATACTAAGCAGGTTAAGTTCCTAGGTTATACTATAACGCCTATAGGCGTAGTTACAGACCTAGTATAAGTATAGATAATTTAAAAATAGCCAAAGCTAGAGAGCTATTAGGATATTTAAGTATTCCTAGGCTTTGCTAATTTCTATAGACGCTTTATCTATAACTACTTAGACGTTACCTAATACCTATCTAAATATATTATAGAAGCTTTTTAAAACCTAGCCTAGGGAGTAAAAAGCTTAAAGGTAGGAAGGAAAAAACTAAAAAGGGACTAACTAAATGGTATAAACTATAGTTATAGTCTAAAAAGGTTTAAAAGGTCTTTTAGAAACTACGTATAAAGTATATAAAAGCTTTATTGCTATAGCATTTTAACCTAGATTAGCTATTAATAATAATTACTAATATATTAAAAGTTGCCTTTATTAGTATCCTATTTAAATCTACTATATAAGTATATCTATTATATTATCTATAAAGAATAAACTAAATATCGTTAAAAGATTGCTTATATTAATGTAATATAGAAGATTTAGCTAACTATAGCCATGTTAATCGTTAATCTTAAAGGGGGTTATAAAGGCTTGGTTAATAGAATAGAATCTATATTAGGAAAATATCCGTAAGCTGAAATTTAAATTACCTGTTAAGTGAAATCAAATACTGCTACTTAGGTCAATTGGCTGCCAAATAGCTGTAGTTGACGTCGTTTACATGGTAACGCATTTAACGATTTTAATATATAGCCTACGCGTAGCCTATGCAGAACCTGCGCAACCTGCGCAATTAATAACCCAACTTAATAGATTTTTTAATTTTCTAAATTTTGCTTATTTTACTTAGGCCCTAATAAGCCCCCTAGTAATTAAAAAAAATAATTTATATAATAAAAAATTATATAAAAAGTTTACTTCGGGAAGTTATATTATATAATACTATATAATATAAGACTTAAAAAACTTTAATATTTTATAAGTAAAATGGTAAATTAACGAAATTGCCAATTGCGCCAATGACCGACCATTGAGGCCATTGATAGGGGACAATATTTTGCCGATGTATTAGTAGCTAGGTAATTAGAATTCCAAGTCGAGGAGTAGAAGAAGATAGAGAAAAGGCTATATACATAGCGCCAAGTCTCTAGCCGAACCCCTGACTAGGCTCCCTGTCCAGGCTACGCGTAATAGTGCCGTAATAGGGTTAAAGCTAAGTAGAACCAAAAGCGGGACTGTGGCGACTGCGACTACAGACTTGAATATCTGACCGACGCTGACAACTTGGGTGATAACCATCCACATTTCAGGCCGACTACATAAGGAAGGTTTATTAGGCGGAGTTGTAAGAAAAGTGAAGATGGGTTTGAGATGGGAATTATGATTTTACTTGCGGGGGGATTATGGTCTCCTATCAAGGGAGCATTTCGTGGACGATAGCCCGTCGAGAGGCTTGAATATTTTATAGAAACACATAAACGATATTGCACGATGAATTTCGGGCTCTCCATCTAGTCTGTTCCCTTACCACTGGTGGTAATGCAGAACCGTTAAGCATCGTAATGTGACCCTCAGTTCTGATAATGGAGTGAAGATAAATCTTGGTTGCCAATAGTACAGCAAATGAAAGTTGCCCTACGCCTTCTGAATGCATGAAAATAGCCAAGCCCGAACTCCGGAATCCATTGATGCTTAGGTAGCTCCTACCGCACGAGTTAGTTTGGGCAGATGTTTGTGCTAATACGTAAACTTACAGTTCCCCCTCAAATGCTGAGCATCATTCTCTCGATTATCCTCCCGTGCGTCCTGAAGCATGGTGTCTATGCCTCGGGCCTTTAGCACTTTCTGGTTGCGGTTAGATTCCAGAAGACATGTGTTGCTCAAGTGGCTTACTCCTAAGCACTGTTTGTATTGCTTGAAGAGAGGCTCGCATTCATCTGTTGTGGCATTTCCACGTAGAAACTCTGATATATAGTTAGGATCGGAAATACAGGAGGCTTTAGGAGCAGCTTGCTTTCGCTATACCACTTCAAGAAACAGCTGTCATAACGCCTAAGCTAAGGTTAGAGCATAGATGCGACAACAAGACGTTAATCCATACTCCTTAACCTCATTACATTCCGACGCAAGGGAGGCAGACATGACAGTGGCACTGTGATTATTGGCGACCAAAGTACATTCTGAAGACTGTGAAGAGGTAAAGGCTGCTAACTTAAGCTTTAAAGTTTCCACAGAAATTAATTACTTTATCGATAAGAAAATTACTTGCCCAAAGTTGAACACCATTCCTGCATCTTTTGTCTCGACACCAACCACAATACTGACCTTCCTACCGCGTCGCATACTCAAAATTAATGGCTGGAAGTCGCCCATGATGGATCTCCACACTGACTTCAAGACTCTCCAAGACACCGTCTCGTCAGCGCTTGTCTCCGTGACGCGCACTGCGACAGGGATCAGCGCCGAGGACCTTGGATTCCAGCGTTCACTCGACCTCACCTTTGCAGACACCTTAGACAAGCAGAAGACGCGGCTTCTTGTTCTTGCGGAGCATCTTCTTGCGAATGCGGCTTCAGGCTCGGAGGTTGTAGGTCCAAAGCTACACGATGCAGATGCCGTCGAGAGCAGTTGGAGAGGGGTAGTTGATGTCGTCGACAGCTTGCTTGAAAGGGCAGATACTAGTCTGGACGAATATACTGGTGTGGTCAAAAGGCTAAGCCCTTCATATGAGCAGGTGAGACTGCGAAACGTTTGTCTTTTTGTATAAGACTTATAATTTTCAGGCCACCACGAAACAGTTACCTTCCAAGCTACCCGACGAATTCCGGCCGAAGGATTTGCCAAAGCCACAAAGATTGTTCGAAAACGTGCCCCAGAATAACGAGACTGGAGCATTCAAGCCATTGATCACCTCTAAACCACACGCGATGATCCCTTTGGAGGAGAGCTTGTCTGAGGTTACGGATTCGAATGGGAAACAACTGTATGTCAGCCTTCCCTTAATTTCATCTACAAACCTCAAGACTGCGGAGCTTCACTAAAATATAGAGTAGGATACACAATCCTTACCGAACTGAAATTGATCTCTATAAGTACCCGCCCTCCGTATACATAAGAGCCGAGCCAGTACCATACACTCCTTTCGAAACAACGACAGCAACATTTGTAGACACACCTGAAGCTCTAACTTCTATGTTAGCCGAGCTTAAGACTGAAAAGGAAATAGCCATTGACCTTGAACACCATGATAACCGATCATACATTGGTCTCGTATCATTAATGCAGATTAGCACGAGGAAAAAAGATTGGATAGTGGACACACTAAAGCCTTGGCGTCGAAGACTGGAGTGTCTCAATGAAGTCTTCGCGGATCCTAATATTTTAAAGGTAAACCGCAAAATCTATAGGTATTCGCGATTTTACTGATAGAGCGATAGGTCCTCCACGGCGCCTTTATGGATATTATTTGGCTGCAAAGGGATCTTGGTCTCTATATCGTTGGTCTCTTCGATACCTATCAAGCGGCTAGAGCTCTGGGCTATCCGAGCGGTGCTCTAGCTTTCTTGCTGCAAAAGTTTGTCAACTTCCAAGCTGAAAAGAAATATCAGATGGCCGACTGGCGAAGACGGTATGATGCATAACTGTTTTAACCTAGTATGTGTGCTAATCTAAAAGCAGCCCATTAACACCAAAGATGTTTGAATACGCCAGATCAGATACTCATTTCTTATTGTACATTTACGACAACATCCGCAACGAACTCATTGATCAATCCGATTTCTCCGATCCCGATAAAGACCTCATTCTCCGAGTTCTTGAAAAGTCCAAAGAAACCGCTCTTCAACGATACGAGCACCCGGCCTATGACGTCGAGTTTGGCTCAGGCACTGGGGGTTGGTACAAGCTGCTCAGCCGCACACCTGCTGTATTCTCTAAAGAGCAATTCTCAGTATACCGTGCCGTGCATCGATGGCGCGATAATGTCGCTCGGCAGGAAGACGAGAGTACGATCTATGTTATAGCGAACCACGCCGTCTTCAGCATAGCGAGAGCGATGCCTGTGGACAAAGCGGCTCTATTAGGCGTTGCTCAATCAATATCTCCTATACTTCGCCTACGTGCTGATGAGCTGGTTGCTATTATAAAGGCAGCCAGGAAGGCAGGAGAGAAGGGCCCCGAAATGAGCGAAGTCGTGGACAAGATTCAGGCAATCCGTCCGAAGCCGTTTTTCCAGTCCCAAAGCTCAGCGCTCAATTCCACCCCTGCTACTCTGCCGGCGCCTGCTGTGGCAACGCTTGCAGATCTCCCTCTCCGCGCTCACTCCTCCCAATTCTGGGGCCCAGCTTTTGCCAGCAGTGTTTGGGAGCAACGGCGCACTGCATCGACGGCAAACATACGGCTCGCACTCCCGCTACCACCGCTTACAGCCGAGGTTTTCGCGTATCCAGCTGATGGCACATCAAATGATGTGAAAACATTCATGGACCCAGGTGCGAGAGGTGAGCACGCGTTCGTTAGTGCTAAGGGGAGAGTTAAAGAGGAGGAAGACGATGGCGTATTTATCATCAAGCAGTTAGGAGGCGGGAGGAAGCGGAAGGTGGACGAGATGGCTAGAAGTGCACTAGAAAACCTACCTACGGCCAAGCCAATAGATGAAAACGTTGAAGCGGATGAGGTTCCGTTGCTAGATGATAAGACACACCGCAAAGCCGAGAAGAAGGCTGCTAAACGGCTCAAGAAACAGCAGAAAGCTCTCCTTAACGGATCGGCGACTGAAAATGGAAACGGCGAAGCTAGCTTTGCAGGGCAAGAAGTGGAGCCGTTTGACTATTCAACCGCGCCGTCAGTGCTGCATGCGCAACGTGATGAATGGAAGAGGGGGAAGAAAGAGAAGAAAGAAAAAAGATTTAACCCCTATGCGAAGGCTATGGATGCTCCAAAGGGTTTAGGAAGATCACAACGTGAGAGCGTGGGGAGGAGCAAGACGTTTGGCAAGTAGAACATTTAGACGGTGCAGTGCAAAGTAATGAGAGTGGGGGCTTTTCTGTATGGCTAGTGCATATCCGGCGTCGTGGGTTTATGAGGGTACTCGGCGCACTGGGTGGAGCTTGACTGTAGGAAGCTCAGTTATGGGTCCTAGATATGCTTGAGCGCTGATCAGGTGGCCTTGAGTTTGAAGAGACATGAAAGGCATTACCAACTTTCTATCAACTTGCTCTGACTTATGCTAATAGTGCATTCCAAACAGAACACAATATGAGAATGTCCATCACGTCTCAAATGTGTGATTGTATAATAGAGAGTCGAAGGCTTTTGCGATTACTACCACCATGCTTTGTCTTTCACTGCCCCACCAACTCCGAACCTGGATATTGATGTTAACAAGTTCCTACAACCATGCCAAGCCAGCCAAGCTTTGAAAGCAACGCAACCCAGCCGTCTATAACCTCGACTTTATTATGGCATATATGCGCCGCCTGCAAGGACAAGATTCATCCTTGTAAAGGCAACTTTGTAAACCGGACTCTTCTTAGTCGGGAAGGCGCTTATCTGGTCCGCTGACACTCCAACTTCTTTCCCTTTCGCCCCGCCTTTTCCTGCCGCTCCTCCTTTTCCACCACCATCGATCTTCGTGCCCGCACCACCTTCCGCAACCACTTTCCCTGTGGATTCGGTCGTTTCTTGCAGGCAATCCCACACCCGAACTGTACCGTCTGCGCCACCGGAAATGAGGACGGTGCTCTCGACGCTCCAGGACAGGCTCCATATGCCGCCCTTGCCATGGCCGCGCATCCGCTTCTTGCGGCGCCCCTTGTCGAGATCCCAGAGGAAGATCGCACCTGCATCATCAGCGGATGCAAGGGTTTTGCCATCGGGGGAGCATGCGATCGCTGTGACATTGCCGGAATGGCCTGTAAATAGGCGTAAGGCGTTCCCGGAGCTAATGTGCCACATGCGCACTGTTTTATCACAGGAGCCAGTAAAGACATACAGATTGTTTGGGTGGAAGCAAACGCAGTCGACATCGTTGTCATGGCCAACGTACATTTTGAGTGGTTCAATATGGTCGGTGGACCAAAGACGGGCGGTGCGGTCGTTGGAGCTAGTGAGGAAGTAATGTCCATGAGGACCCCAGGTCACATCCCATATTGGATTATCGTGACTACGGTATGCGACGAGACATGACCAAGTTTCGAGCGACCATAAGCGAACTGTTTTGTCTGCGGAGCAGGAGAGAAGATATTGGGGCGCGGTTGAAGGACCGATAGAGTTTGGAGTTGCGATGGATGGCGAGAAGGAGACAGCATAGACCGGCCCAGAGTGACCGATCAGACGGCGCGAGGATGAGGGCGGGGATAGGTCGAGAGGGTTTGGTGGGAGGGCGGAAGGCAGCGCTTTACCGTCAAGTGACCAGACCCGGATATAGGATTCGGCCATTCCGGCAGCCACGAGGAGATTATCACCTGAGAAGTCAATGCAGTTGATACTATGAAGCCATGTCAGTCGTTATTTTAAGGTTTAAAGCGTAGTCTATAAAGGTAAGCTGAACCCACCTGTCGAAGGTGTTATGAAATGTGAACATGGTTACGCTCACACCAGGTCCAACGCCACCAGTTCTTCCGCTGATTCTGAAACGATCGCGATGCTCGATGACCTTTTGCACCTCCATAGCGACGTCACGAGCGAGAGATGGGGGAAGAGGAATAGCATCGCGACTCGGCACGTCATCGGTAGGTTCTCTTTTGATGTGTTGGTCGTACTCCTCAAGAAGTGAATTTTGTCCCGGCTTTGGAGGATTTTTGGCATCTTCTTCCTGAAGCTGGGCTCGCACATCATCTTGTAGCTCCGGTTCCGGTGGAAGCGGACCAAGGGATAGTTTGGCCAGCACGAGTGGAGCGTTGCGATCAGTGTTTGCTGAACCTGGGTTATGACCTGGAATTCCTTCATCCTCAGCAGGAAGATCTTCGTCGACACTAGTTCTCGCAAGAATGGCGGCAATGCTCCGTTCATTACCAGCCGCTGCTCGGTCTACAGTGAAGATATGCATATAATTCGTTAGTGTCGCGATTATGACAGCGCCTCCCTCCCGGTCTTTCGATTCAAGAAATTGTATGAGGTTATTGAAGGCCATGACACTGAGCGTGAGCCGGTATTTGTTATTACGGTATACATGCGCAACATGACTATCCTCCAGATGCTGTGGAAGCCGGATTGGCGTGAGGGCGCGAATGTCGTCTTCGTGCTCGCGAACGAACTGATCCTTGTAGGTCAGGAAAAAGTGTTCGCATTCTCTCGTATAGTACTCCGCGGCGAGGTCCAGAAATGAGTAGACGAAGACAGGCCAAAGTAATCTGCGAAGCTCCGGCTGTACAAATGGTTAGATCAAATGCTAGTGTTAAGTCTGACAGACTTGCCTTATACAGATCAAGATTATCCTCAATCCATGTCCGCAGCAAATCTAGATCACTAGTCAGTTTATCTCAAGTACAGGAATAAAACCCACCGCGATGACGTGACTAACCGAACGCTCTAGCATATTTAGCCCCTCCACTCTCCTCTGCTCGTGTGATTATAGGCCGGCCTTCAGCGTCTTGGTGTGCTGATTCCTTGCGGAGCATCGCTTCTGTCCGATTATAGCCCTTTTTACCTAGATATTCTAAAACCTGTAATCGCGTGTGAGCGTCCATTACAAGGCACATCACAAAAAAGAATAAAGTGATTGTTTTTTTAAGTCGGGTAAGGCTCAATGGTTCGATCCGTACTATCTTAGTTGTTGAAATTGATCCAGAGTTGTACTGCGGTCGTGTAATTTGATTAGGTGATGAGGAGTTTGGTAAATAGTGTGAATTCGCAGAAGGCTTTGGCAAGATATGCCTATTGTTTAACGAATGCACGTCCCGCAAAGATATTTTCGAGGAACGAGATGAGGCTCGCGAGTTTCTCGCTTTATCTTGTGGTGAATATGTTCCTCTCTCTAATTCAACAATTTACTCATAAATGTGGTGGTGGTGTCCGGGTTGATGAAGTTGGGTATTTTGGATATTGTGATTTTGCCATCTTGGGTACCATAATAGCGCCTCGTGCTAGTATTAAGACAGTTCGAGCAGATGAACACGTGCTCTCTGGAAGGGTGATATACCCCGCTGCAGGGTACACTGCTCTGCCAGCACGGACCACAAAACGGCCGATATTTATCTCTCTCAGGGCGATATTGTGGCGCTGGTCCGTAGTTGCATTCTAGATGCAAATTCCGGCAGTATGTGCAAGGTGGCTCAGGGTGGCCGTGTTCGAACTTAATGAAGGCGCAAGGATGCTCCAAATCTTTCCTCATCGACTCCATATTCTTGCAAGGAGCATATAACCCCCCCGAATGTGCATTTAGAGGTGGATTTAAAGTCGACATGTTTGAAACGTCGGCTTCCGCATGCGACGGGTTCGTGGAATTAGGTTCCAGCAGGCTTCCGGTGGCGGTCGGCGGATAATAAGTTGGGGAAAGGGCAAAGAGAAGACAAGATGAGTAGAAAAGACCTACAATTTGATTCAAATTTTGTTGTGACTGACTTCCTCCTGACGCTCCTGCCGGCGGAGGCACATTTGCCTGTTGCGACTGCATATGTTGCGGTGGAGGCATTCCTGCGCTCGGAGGCCCATTACTAACGCTCATGCTCCTCGCTCCTGGTCCACTAGGTCCAGGAGGTGGCCCAGACATTGTGAAAGAGTAGGTTATAGGGTGTTTGCCACTCGCTGTCTCTTTCACCTCGTCGCGATAGGTGAGTTGGTGGGGGTTTCCATGGACGTAGGTAGCCTTGAAGGGCGAAGGGAGCGTTCGTAAGGCTGAAGAAGGCTAGCAGAAAGTAAAGTGGCGAAAGGTAAAGGTATAGCGATTCTGTAGGCTACGCAGCTCTTGCTTTGTGTGGTGAAAGGCTACTATGAAGTTTGATGGAGTGCCGTTTAGCTCGCGGTCAAGCTTCTTAGAGAATTTCGCTAAGCCTGCCCTGCTGCAGACAGCATCCATTCAGCCTCGTTGGAACAATAACTTTGCCCTGTACGTCTCAATTAAACATCAATTACCTACAGACAGCAATTGACCTCTTCCACTCTAGACCATGGCCGCCTCCAGCCCGCCTCCAGACGCTGAACAAGGGGCTCAGAAAACCCCTGCCGAACGCATCCAAGAGCTCAACACTATAAACGAGGTAGCTTCCTTCACCCCGCCAACAAATCCTCTAACCGCTGTTTCCTCCGCAGCAAGTCCCACAAATACTCCATGCCGCAGGCCAAGCCGTCCAAGCACTCACCAATGCGCCCTTTCCCTCGCCCATGTCCTCGGCTGATGCGCTCTCTGCACACAAAGCTGCCTTCCAATCCTCCACCCACACCTTCTTTACCCTCGTAACAGCCATTGCAAACCAGCTGCATACCCAAGCCTACGCTCTTGAAACCGCTGGTATAATTCCTGCGAAGGAGCATCGTCCACAACGCGAACCTAACGCTGCCGACCTGGCCGAGATGGCTAAGTTTACGGGCGGAGGCGCCAGTGCCAACTCGCATGTAACGACAGATCCTGAAGCCGGCATAACAAATAGCGGGCTTGGGGAATTGGACGTAGGGTGGTTGAATGCGAGGGCTAGTGATGTTGGGAAAGGAATGGAGGCGGAAGTCTTGGGGCGAGTGAGGGTGGTGCTTGAAGGAATGGATGGAAAAGGAAAAGAACAAGAGAAGAGGGAGCATGTAGACGAAAGCATGAAGGACGCTTAGGGATGATAGGAATGCCTGTGACTTTAGATCCGACTGTCTTGGCATTTTGGCATTTACGTACGTTGATTTTACGACATCGCCATGTGGTCATGGTTTGATATGCATAGCGAGGCGTTAGTTGTGAGCAGACTGGGGATTTCTGGGCGGCTCATGACTGATATACACTTGAATCTCAGAGCCATTTCATCTTTAAGCGAAATAGACGCCACTCTTCTCGCAGGACCTGGAAGGTCCTTAGATCCTAATTAAATTCCTCATATTCCTACCGAGATCCTAGTACAACAGATATCTAATCCAAGTTTTATAAATATATATTCCAAACCCTACTTTATTTCCAGACCAGCCAAGTAAACAGTATTGATACAGTAGAGAGGTACAGTTCCGCGATAATCTAAGAGAGAGGCTGGACGCTGAGTAGAGCACGCCCCAACCTTCCTTTTGGCTTTGTCCTAGCTTACCTACTTATTTGCCATCTGACAACTCTTCGTTCATAACTCACTTCACTGGTTCCCATTACCAAACGTTTGTTTTACCGCTGCTCCTTTTGCAATTTCTACCTTTAAAGCCTGCCCCAATTCCGGCAATCCGATCTGTCTCTCCTTAGCCTGTTCCCCTTGGGCTTCCAGCTTCATCCCCTCCCTTTCCTCTATATCCTGATTCCTTCTCAACATTGCCTCCCTTAATCTCTTGAACCTTTCCAATCCCTGTGTCCTCTTCGTCTGGCGCTCTTTTTGCGCCTTGGATATGTACGGACCCGAATTATGTTTACGGATGACGGACGGGGAAGAGCCGTTATCTTTAGAGGACCTGGCGACTTCGGACTGCTGTGTCGGCCCAGTTCTGGCCTCGTCGGCCATGAGTCGCATGTGCGCTTCAGCTTGGGCATGTCTATCGGCATCATTCTGCCATTTGGTGAGGTCGCCAATGGAACGTGCTGACTCTGGGCTATATTCGGCCTTGCCAAAACGCGTAGAATTACTTACCGCTCTCTCTTTGAGTAGCTTCTCTTGAGGCTTTGAAACGGTAGGAGAACTTTTGTCCTCTAGCACTTGATGGGCCATAATTTGGTTTCCAACTGTTCGATAGGCCCGATCAACATACATCAAAGCCATTTCCAAACGCTCGTTACGGTTGACGTGAGTAACCCGAGCAAGCGCTACAATGTGGTCTCGTATCGTAACCGTTTTGGAGGGTAGTAGGACGCAGTGTAAAGTCGCTATCACTGCTTTGGTCGCTATTATTGGTGCGCTTGGAACATTTCCTGCAGGGAAACGGATATTTATGCCCGAAGCCTGTATCTTCTTAAATCCTTCTTTAGCATTACCCCGTGTGAAAGCGTCCGCAATAAATGAGCCTTTTTGGCTATTCGATAATACGTGGATTCGAAAATGACCCTTTTGCGCTAGAATGGCATTCAGGGTACGTGAAGGAGTACGGATGTTGAACGAAATTATTGGCTCAGGGTTAAGCGTGACGGTGTTGAAGGAAGATATTGTCATTGCTTGATGTGTCATTTGTTGCAATTCCATGCTCCAAGAACTTGCTGTTATGACAACAACTGGATGAGGCACATTCCGCATCAACTCACGCATTACCGATGGTGTCCGACTTGGTATCTTTACATTCCGGATGATTGGTCGGTCGATAGTAGATCTGTCAGTTGGCTCTGATATTGTTTCTGTCCCATTCCGCTTAGCTTCACCTCCGCCTTGGGCGGTATCCTTTGAGTTCCCTGAGCCTAGCTCATTCTCGCTACTTCGAACAAGTACTGGAGAATGTAATTGAGTGATTGAGAGAACGAATGTCCTGCAGGCCAGCCGAGACTGATGAATGTGGAACGGCAATCGACGACGGGTTAAAGGAGCATAGCTGCGGCGAGGTAGACTCTCTAATAAAGTATTAAGATGGTGTTTTCCACTATGATTAACACAAACAAAAGAGTGGGGTGCCTGTACGCATCATATCGTTCCACTTTGACAAAGCCGCGAAGAAGCCCGCAGCCGCAGCCGCACGAGATGCCGTTATAGCTTCCAAAGAAAAGTTATTGAGTGGATGTTGCCATCGTGGGGATATTGGAAGAAGGTCAACCTAAAAGCCCACGGTGAATTGCTGTAATTGAGTGCCGTAATTAACTTTCGAATCATGTTTCGACTGGCAGTCCAAGACCGCCATCGAAGTCTTAAGGTCCGTGCACCAAAAAATCACCATAGCTATCGACGTTCACCATTTACGCCTCTCGCTCCACGAACGCTTCCTTAAATTCACTCAACTCAATAGTCATTCTGCGCTCTAATGGGATCTCCAATTCCTACACCAACAGCTCTCCGTGCCCTCCGCCGTGCCTCCCTCCACCCCCAGACTTCTCCCTCACATACACAAGCCCGGCACGCCTCCCTCCTACGGAGACCCAAACGCCCCTATACTTTCACACAACTCGTCACATTAAGCGACGGTAGCACCTTTCTGCATCGCACCACCTCTCCCGCTCCCGTATACAAATCCACAAAGGATCAACGGAACACGCCGCTATGGAACCCCTCGAGCCAGAAGCTCCTCAATGTAGAGGAGGACGAAGCCGGGAGGCTGAAGGCTTTCAGGACTAAGTTTGGCAGGGGTTGGGATGCTGAGAGTGCCGAAGAGGTGAGCCATGATTTCTTTAGTGGATTGACGGCCGCCGCTGCGATTTCGGAGTAGTTGAAGAATGGACTGCTTTATGAAGAAGCCTAACTGACTATTTATCCAACTAGGGAACCGAAGTTGAAGGCGGTTTGTCCAAGGGGAAGCAGGAAGACAGCTTGATGGATCTAATAAGTGGTTATGGGAAGGAAACAGAGAGGGTGGAAGCGAAAGGGGTAAAAGAAGAGGCCGTAAAGAGTGGGAAAGGGAAGGGCGGTCAATAATAGGAAAGAGCCTACAGTGTGCTAAGGCTTAGGGGAATCATTGGACAGGAAACAAATGTTGTGGGAAAAGGACGAATTTTGCTGCGGATTTTATGCCTGTATCATACTGTACTTTTGGGAGACGGCGTTCACATACGGAGGCAATGAACAAAGAGCAATTGATTGCCAGTGACCTCGACTTGGACATATCCTGTCATATATCCTACTTCTATGCGTGACACTGTACAGTAACGTAGTTTCACAGAACGCCAGAAACGATTGAGCCTCTCAAATGTTGCAAGTATTCCGTAACCTCTAAATTCGCGCATATCACCTATTTCTTATCCGACAAAAGCTGCCCCGTCGACATCGCCTGAAAATATTTCGGATGATCTGTCTCCGGAGGACGGAAAGGCCATTCTCTATATGCCTTGACAAGACTATCCAACATTTCTCTTGTCAGCATCCTCGCTCGGAAGTGGTCCATATTCAGCCTTCCACCCTTGGCCGGATCACGAAGCGCAGGAACCTTCTCGATTAATTGCGACGCTCCAGGTGCCACAGATCCAAGAGCTTGGGAGACTGTAAGACTGCCGTTTGCAAGAATGGGGATTAGAAAGTCTTGGAAATACTCTACATCTCGGAACGATTCACCCTCTGGTCGAGGCTCTGGTGTTATGTCGAGCAGCGAAGGTCTACCAGCTGGCCAGACTTCACCGTCATGGATTAATAACGGCTCAAAAGGCCTTTTGTCCCATTTGAGTCGAAGAATTGGAGATCGCAACGCAAGGCGATCGTCACACTCGGCGTCTAAGAGAACCTGTTCTGATCGGGTAAGTGCGCTCTTCTCTCTTTCGTACTCAGCGTTAAGTACATCGAGCTTTGCCTGTGCTTCTTGCTTCTTTACTTCGGATTTAGTGTTAAGAACGAAACATTCCATTCGATATATCTCCTCGGCTTTATCAACCAGGGCGTTACGCTTCTCTCGCTTGTGCTGGAGGTTTTTGGTTTGTGCGCGAAGATATGCCAGCCTCTTCCCATCAGGGCCGAGCATGGGCTTGCGCTGCTTAGTGGGACCTTTAGGTTTCGTTTTAAACTCTTCACGGGCCCCCTTGGCGATCTCGTCTTCCATTGCGACCCGCTCTCGCACCATCTCGGGCAAGAGGCCTTGCGTTGATATCCCCTGGCACTCCATTTCAATAAGAGAATCTAATGAACCTTGAACCCCCAAATCACCGTTCGCTGTGGATTTGCCAAAGAACTTATGTGCAAAAGCATGAAGGTTGTCTCGCCGATAGACGGGAACTTCGAGCCCAGCTTGTCGCATAGCCGCAAGTACCTGTGCTGAGCCTTCGAGCTCGGTTCTGAAATCTCGGCCGGCTCCCTGCCTTCCAGGAACTCTCGGGAGGCTTCTAGGGGAGGCTATTATGCTCGTGTTGCATATCTTCTGTAGCCCCATTGGAAATTTTTGCGGTTGTGCGATGGCCTTTGGAAGTAAGAAGTCTGAATCCTCGGCATTGACCCAAAGAAGCATTCTTACATGACCATACGCGTGGAACAACTCGTTGCTCCAGGCACTCTTGGTAAACCGGGAAATCACTTGACGGGCCATAGAACTGAATCCCAGACCAGGCATCACGGGGTCGTACGCAAATGACCCTGTGACGAGGAGCGCATTATTTAGCTGGTCCAGGCGAGGGTCTCCGGGATGTAATCTAGTTTGGTGTGGGAAATGGCCATCGCTGATAAGACGATCGTACGCACTGAAATCTCCGGTATCATCGATAATCAACTTGTACTTAGACCCCTGTTGGTTCAAAAGTTCTTCTAAGAATGGCTTGTAAAACTCAGGTTGAGACTCCAGTAGAATATGGCTGCGTGGTTGTAGGAAGTCATGAAGCTTGGAGGACCAGGTGCCTACGCCGGGGTTTATATCAAGGATGTCACAGCCTTTATGTCTCTGTAGCGAGGGGCCGATGTAGGAGAGGATGTCATCTGGAAGAGTGATAATTCTCAGTGCATAAGCTACTTTATTAATTGAATTTTGGAAGAGGAACGTACCGCAGAGCTGAGGACTTACAATCTGTGATCTAAATGGTGGTTTCCGAGCCGCTGTAAGTTGCATATGTTCGATGAACCGCCTGCTTAAAATCTCTGTGATTGGGAATTGTTCATTGGTTCTCATCTTAACACGAAGATCCTTGAGCTTGTCTGCTGAAGTGGCAGGCAACTTAGTGGCTTTGGCCACGCATCGATACTGTATCATGGGCCATACTAGAGCTTTCGGGGCCTTGGGCCGCAATTTTGCTGTTAAAATATGGCTAAAACTTTTCATTATGGTATATAATACATTAAAAACTAGCAATTTCGTAACAGCGTGGCCATTGCGAGGAAAATGGTCGATGTGATTAGGTGTTCACGGCCAGCTTCGGGGAGCTTCTCGATACTTGCAATTTTCTTGCACGGACCAACCCAAAATCCTAGGAACGAAAGCTCTGTGCTCTCTACCAATCACAGTCGCACGAATTAGGAAAGGAGGCAAGTTTAGAACCCCTAAGGCTATACGGAGGAGGTACCTCACCACGCTAAAGGTTCGCTAAGTCTCGCCGAATTTAGCCCACCACTAAAAATGTTTATCTTATCTGTTACAACTCTCACCTCTATAACTACTGACTAGGCTGGCGGAAAATATATATATGATGCTCTATGAGGAAGAATCTAAGGGGCTGGATGGCCCGAGAAGACATCTACAAGGTGGCCCGCGTGTTGTTACGTGACCTATCACGTGCACGTCGCCGAGCTTTATCTCAGTTGACCCAGACTCTCGGAGAGGAATTCGGCCCGGGCCTCCCCACCTACGAACTTATGTGTACTTATGAGCCAATCAGCGGCTGCCACCGCCTCCCTTGGGCGGGGGTGAGGCCCCACAGGGGCCCACATTTAGCACCCTTGCAACTTATAGGTACTTATAGGCCAATTAGTATTAGGTGGCACGCTGTAGGCTTGCGTTAACTATTGCAGATAATTATAGAGCCCTGAGGCGGATTCCTTTTTAAGGGTCTAAGGGATTATAGGCGCGATTTATAAAGGTAGGCTAGCTGCCTAGTATACAACAATTGTATCGCCTTTAACGCGGTATATTACTCCCTAATATACTACCGCCTAACTTACTAATACTTCTATTTAAAAGCCCTTCTCCTACCCTATAGAACCTATTTATAATAGAGCCTAGCTATGTCTTAAGTGTGTATTAAAGCAACTAAAATACCCTTAGCCGTCCCCCTTCTATATCTAGCCTCTTAAAATAGTTATAAAAAAAACATTATTAAACTATCTAAGCCCTCCTCTAATAACAGTAATAACGATTTAGGTAATAACTAAACGGGTAGTAATAAAAACAAAGCGTATAAGTCTTTATTAAGGCATTATAAGAGGTAGGGAAACCGCGCGCGGATATTATAAGCCGTAGTTAATATATTAAAAGAAAAAGGTTAAAGCTTTGCTTAGTTCTTATCTGCTTAGATTAAGGCAGATAATATAGGGGAGAAGGGAATTATAATTAAGCACTATTAGTATAGTTATATTTAATAGCGGTGTTAAGTTTTATTAGATGTAGTTATAAAAGACCTATAGCTAAGTAGTATCCTATATACGCGAATAAAATTATATATAGTGGAGCTAGATCGCCTTATTTATAAACTATATTTTACTATATTTAATAAAACGTTAATAATTAAGGACTTAGACTTTAATATTATTATAAAGTAAGTATAAGCGGCAATAATATATAGCAAGGTAGATATTATTAAGCTATATATATATTATTATTATTATTATTATTTATTGCTTAACGTCCAATTTAGATCCCTATTAGGCCTACGCGGACTACTCCTTATATATATATAGGGAGAAAACTCTATTTAAGAAAACCCCGTAATCTATCTCCCCGCCTTTTAGGACTCGCCTATAAGGCGCCTATAAGGCGCCTACAAGTTACCTATAGTGCTTTATTACCTTACTTTTTAACCTTTTTAGGAACTACTACTGCCGTAACAAGCCTACGGACGC
>Ga0307515_10007728_pt1 | contig 21168 bp, 15 predicted proteins | sample 17_EM_MG_FD_194513 | JGI IMG/M metagenome (GOLD analysis project Ga0307515, IMG submission 194513) | Populus trichocarpa ectomycorrhiza microbial communities from riparian zone in the Pacific Northwest, United States - 17_EM | ecosystem: Host-associated > Plants > Roots > Unclassified | place...
CTCGGCGCAGGCCGAGCGGCAGGGCGCTGCTACCCCTTCGCCTGCCGCTTCGCTTCCTTGTTGGTCATGGGCGTCGAACTGGCCTTCTTGATCGCCAGCGCCTTGGCCGAGGTGTCCTTCTGCTTCTTGCCCACACCCTTGGCGAGGTGCTTCTTCTTGGTCGGGTCGTGGTGCTTCTTACCGCCGGCCAGTTGCGCAGGCTGCACTGATTGCAATTGCGCGATGTGCTCACCTTGCAGGCGTTGACGCGGGCTGTCCGGCGCCACGGTTGCGCCGGCATTCGCGCTGGCTTGGCGTTGCACGGTGTCGCTCTTCAGCACGGGGGCGCGTTGCTTCATGGCGTTTCCTCTGTCTGTCGGAGTGGGGGCTTGGCGCCGCGCGGGGTCTCGGGTTTCATGGCCTACTTCCCTGCAGGTGCTGTGTCGGTCGATTTGCGCGTCAGTTCGTCCCAGCGCTGCATCTGCAGCAGGGCGGACTCGATCGGCCCAGGGCCGATGCCTTCGGTGCCGCAGAAGGGCCGGTCCATCGCGATGATGAAGAAGAACACCAGGCCCAGCGAGAGCGAGAGCATGCCGACGGCCGAGGTGTTGAAGGCTGTGCGGGGAAAGACGTAGGTGGTCATGATCGTGAGCAGCGTGCCGGCCACGACGACGATCCACAGGGTGGACGGCACTTCTGCCTCGCTCTCGTACAAACGCTCGCGCCGGTACTTGAGCAATTCGTTGGTGAGCACCCAGATCTCGGGCATCAACGCGGCGTGGTGAGAGGTGGCCGGGTTGAGGTGGCCGACGGCGCTGAACACTCGCTCGAAGGCGGTCCACGCGGCTTCGCTTCGCTGGCCGGTGCGCATGGCCTGCCATTCTTCGTCGAGGACGATGCGGGTATAGCCGCCGAGCAGGTCACGTGCAGCGATGGATTGGGTCGAATCGAAAACGGCCAGGTTGCGGGCCAGCGCGCCGATGGTCACGGCTTCGCCGCGCACCGCCTTGTCTGCCGAGCCGTAGGACTCCCACACCGAGACGGCCGAGAAAGCCAGCAGCAGCGAGTTCACGGTGGCAATGACCGCCAACAACGCAATGGCGAGGTTCTTCTCGCCTTCGGCGAAGACGGTTCGGCACAGGCGCTGGAACACGAGGTAACCCCCCACGCCGATCAGCAACCAGCTGCCGCAGATCAGCGGGCCCAACTGGCTGTTGGGCAGTTCGTAGAGTTCGATGGGCATGGTGAAAGCCTTTCTTTCCTCAATCAGATCTCGTCCAAGCCGACCAGCAAAGCGTCATGGCTTGTCCTCGTTTCGTTTGAGCAGGGCCCACAGCGCAGCGAGCAGCGGGATCGCGATCAGGGCGATCAGCTGGGCGTTGCCTTTGCGCAATGCCTCCAGCGCCGGGTCGCACTGCAGCAGCGCCGCGCCGACGAGCAAGGGCGGAATGGCGCCGAGCAACGCATAGCGGCCGTAACGGGTGCGCCATTCGCAGTTCCACTGCAGCAGCAGCCAACACACGGCGCCGATCAGCAACAACAGCTCGAACACCAGCCGGAAGATCCATCGGTTGGGGCAGACCACGCTGCACAGCGTGTCGCTGACACCGCTGCCCGTCGGCGGGCCGAAGGTGTTGCGCAACGCCTTTTGCTGCTCTGCATTGAACTGCTGGCCGATCAGCGGTGTGGGCCAGAAGCCGATGCCGCCGAAGTTGTCTTGCACGTAGACCAGGTCGTCGCGGTATTGCTCGGCCGAGGCCTGGGGCAGCAACAGCAGCGGCACGACACTGCGCAGGAAGATGCGGCGGTCGCCCCCATACAGGCCGGGGCTGGCCTCGATGGTGCCGCGCAGCTTCTTCTTGGCCTGGCTGGTGGGCTCGGCCAGCAGCACCAGGAAGCGCAGCTCGATGTTGCTGTGGCGCTTGTAGTCGCCATTGGTTTCGACGATGCGCCCGTCGACGATGTCAGGCATTTCCACAGCCTTGAGCAACTCGAACAGGCGGCTCACGTCAAAGGGGCCATTCTTGTCGGCGACTTGCTGGTCGGTCATCACCAGGTTGATGGCGTAGTGGCGTTCGGGGTTCTCGCTCATCGCCTGCGCCAGGCCCTTGACGAAGCTGGGATAGAACTCGGTAAAGCGGGAGGCCAGCTCGGGCTCGCGCTGGGCATCGGGCAGGCGGTCGAAGAACACGGTGACGCCGTCGCCCATGCGCTGGACCTGGCCGAAGCCCGGCAGCCAGGCCTTGGCCTTCGAGGCCAACCCGGGCAGCGGGGTGTCCAGCAGCTCGCGGATGCGGCGTGGCACCTGGGTCGTGAGTTCCTGGACCAATGCGTCACGCGCGGCTGCGGGCTCGGTGGCGAGCCAACCCCAGTCGGCCCGGTAGATGCCGAAGTCGACGCGGGTCTCGTGTGCCAGAGCCGTGCGGATGAACGCGGTTTGCGCCTCGTTCCAGGCGGCCACCTGGTTGAGCGCGTGCTCATCGCCCAACGGCAAGCCGAAATAGCTGACGCGGTTGATCAGGCTGAAGTCCAGCGTTTGCGGCAGTGGTCCATCGGTCAGCCACGCGGGGTAGATGGCGTACAGCGGTTGCTGCAGGCGAGGGGCGGCACAGTTGCAAGATGGCGTAGCCGTCCACGGCAGCGGCTTGGCCGGCATCAGCTGGCGATCACGCGCAGCCGCTTCGACCAGCCATGCGCGCAGGCCGGGTGGCATCAGCCAGGCGGGCAGGTTGCGCCACGACACGGGTTGGACCATGTCGGCCGGAGGCACTGTCGACCCAGCGACCGCTGATGCTGAAGAGGTGGGCGGCGAGGGCGTCTTCGCTGCCTTCTTGACTGTCGCGGGCTCCACCGGGGCCGGACACAGCGACGCGAACTCGACCTGGCTCGGCGGCTGCTGCTTCAGGCGCTGCGCTTCATGCACGATGAGCTGCCAGGCTTGGGCACAGACCTGCGCCTCGACCGCGGCTTCGAACAAGGTCTGAGTCGGGTATTCGACCGCGAACATCGGTTGCAGCAGGGCTTCGAGCTGGGTCTGTTGCGCGTCGCTCCAGACGAGGTTGGCCGGCGGCGGCGGCGTGGGGGCGGATGCGGCTGCGGCCGGCGGCTCTGGCGCCGCTTCGGGCTCAGTGGTCGGTTCGCCAGACGCGGGCGCGGAGGCTGCTTCGGCCGGCTTGATCGCGGTTTTCAGTGCATCGAGCTGGGCGGGCTCCAACTGGTAGACGCGGGCGGTGGGGGCGGTGTGGGCCGGCGGGCCGGCCTGGCTCACGTCGAGCTGGTTCAGCTTTTGCACGGGGGCTGACGCGGGGGCCGAGGCAGGCTTGGCAGCCGGCGTGGCAGGCCCGAACACGCGCAGGCTGTAGGCCTGGCTGGCCACGCCGCCGACGGCGTCGATGACCCGCACGCGGAAGCGGCTGCTGCCGGCCTGGTCGGGCGTTCCGACGATCCGGCCGTGGATGTCCAGCATCAGGCCGCCGGGCAGGTTGCCCTGCATCAGATCGAACTCGTAAGGGGGCAGGCCGCCTTCGGCTTGGATGACCCGCGCGTAAGGGCGTCCCAAACTGGCGTTAGGCAGCGTGACGGGATCGCGCTCCAGGGTCAGCGGGCCGCAGCGGTCGGGGTCGGCAGCATTGGGGACGCAGGTCGGACGCGGCGGCAGCCAGAGGCTGGGCTGGCTGGCGGCGGGTCGCACCGGCAAGGCCTGCGTGGCAGGAATGCTGGCGCTGGCGCTGGCGGAGGACACAGGTGCGGCCGCAGAGGTGGGCAGAGCGGCCGAGGCCGCAGGTGAGCTGGGCTTGGGGGCGGGTGCCGACGAAGGCGCTGACGATGGCGCGGGTGCCGGCGCGGGCGTCGATGCGGATGCGGGCGTGGATGCCGCTACGGGCGCGACCGCAGACGCCGCGGGTGCAGACGTGGGTGCCGATGCGGGTACAGCTGCAGCGGCCGCGGCCCAGCCCTCGCTGGCGCCCAGCATCGCCGACAGGCCGACGGTGAGGCCAGCCAGCAGCAGCCCGCACGCCCAACGCTGCGACGCGCGGCGAGCGCTGGCACGGCCAGGCGGGTGGGCTGTCACAGCGTCCTCCCTTCTTTGCGCAGTTCCTTGGCCAGGCCGGCACGCAACTCAGCCAGGCCGACCAGGCTGCGGCCATCGCGCAGCACCGTCAGCGCCGCGTGGCGGATGACGTTGGCGATCGCGCCGCCTGAGACCTCATACCGCTGGGCCAGCGTGGCGATCTCGACCTCGGCCGCCAGGTGCTGCGCGGGCAGCATGCTGCGCCACAGGCGCGTGCGCTGCTCCGCGTCCGGCATCGGGAAATAGATCATCGACTGGAAGCGGCGCGAGAACGCGTCGTCCAGGTTGCTGCGCAGGTTGCTGGCCAGGATGACCACGCCGGGAAAGTCTTCGACCCGTTGCAGCAGGTAAGCGATTTCCTGGTTGGCATGGTGATCGTTGGCATTGGTCGCCGCGCCGCGTTTGCCGAACAGCGCGTCGGCCTCGTCGAAAAAGAGGATCCAGCGCCGCGTCTCGGCTTGGTCGAACACGCGCGCGAGGTTCTTCTCGGTCTCGCCGATGTACTTGGAGACGACCATCGACAAATCGATGCGGTAGACGTCGGCCTTCGCGACCTGGCCGATCAACGTGGCCGTCAGCGTCTTGCCGGTGCCAGGTGGGCCGTGGAAGAGCGCGCGGTAGCCGGGCTTCAGGCTGCGCGACAGGCCCCAGTCGTGCATCAGCTGCGTCCCCAGCTCCATCCAGGCGCAGATCTGCTGCACCTCGTCCATCACTTCGGGCGCGAGCACCAGGTCGCCCCAACCCAGCTCGGTGTTGATCAGCTTGGCCGGGAACTGCGCGCTGTAGTCGGGCTTGTCGGCGTGGCCGGTGCTCAGGCGCTGCAGCGCTTCGTTGCTCAGCACCAGGGCGCCCGCCAGGCGCGGCTCGCTGGCCGGCGGCATCTCCATCCGCAGCCCGCGCCGGGTCAGTGGATGGTGTGGGTCGAAGCAGTCGAGCAGGCGGATGCGCCAATCCAAGTCTTCCCCCGCGATGACGAAGGCCGCCGTTTCGCCGGTGGGCAAGAAGCCGCCGTGCGCCTGCGACTTGATCCCGCCGAATTCGGTGAAGCCGCGGTCCAGGTTCTGGTTGCGCATGAACAGCAGGTCCAGCGCCGCGGGGCGCACATGCGGCACCAGTGCCAGCGCCAACAGCAGCCGCTCGGGCACGCCGAGCGCCATCTCGCCGACCCAGTGCGCGAGTTCGCTGTCGGCCGGCAGCTCGGGCGGCGACGGGGCGTCTTCCAGGTCGCTGGGCAACTGCTGGAAGTGCTGCTCCAGGCGCCGGTTCAGCACCTGTGCCAACCAATCCAGCTCCAGGCCCAGCGCCTGCGCGTGCGGGCTGTCAGCGCCATTCCACATGCAGCGCTCCTTGCATCCAGGGCAGGCGGATCGTCTGGAAGCTCCAGGGCAGGCGGTCCAGCAGCACGTCGAAGCCGCGCGTCTGCACACGCAGGTGCCAACGCGGCGGCTCGTCGGCCGGTGTCTTGTCGCGCTGCAGGCGGCCTTCGCGCTGCAAGAAGGTCTCGCGCAGGCCCGCCACCGAGGTGTGGCCGACGGCCTTCCAGTGCGCGATCACGGCTTGCAGCAACTGCTCCAGCAAGGTCACCGTGTCGGGCGGCAGCGGCTCGACCTCGGGCAGCACTTCAGCCGGCTGCACGCCGCACAGCAGGCGCGACAGCACGGTCTGCGCCTCGTCCACCGGGTCGGGGCCATGGCACAGCGTCTGCAGGCATTGCACGGCGCGGGCCTGGGCTGCGCTGTCGATGAACCGGCCTTGTTCGATCAGCCGCTGCTGCTTGAACAGGCGTTCGGCGTAGGCGGCCAATATCACTTGGCCCGCATCGCCGACCCAGATGGGCTCGTTCGCCAGCGGTGCCGGTGCAGCAGGCCGGGTCGTCGGAATCTGCTCGGCCTGGTAGTGGTTGCGCAGCGAAGCTTCATCGGGCGAGAGGCCCCGCACGAACAGGTAGTTGCACAGGCGCCGCCAGTGCTCCTGGACGAGGGTTATAGGCTCGCGCAGCACGCTGCCCAGCCATTGCTGCAGACGACCGGCGCGTTGCTGCAGACGCTGCGCGGCGGGGCCGAACTGGGCCCGCAGCATCTGCCAGCGGCGCGATTCGTCGAACAGCTGCAGCCAACGCTGGCAAGCGCTGTCGGTCTCCAGCAGGCGGGACAGGCGCAGGCGTTGCGGCCAGGCCCAGTGGCCCTCGCGGCACTGGCGTTCGAGGCTGCGCAGCGCTTGGTCGAGACCCTGCCGGGGCGACGTGCTGGGTGCCGATGGCGCGGGGCGCTCACGCTCACGCCGTTGACTGAGTGGGGGTTTGGGTTGGTGATCGTGACGATCGTCGCGGGGTTCCTCGCGCGTCGTGCGGGTGGGGGCGGGGACGGTGCCGCGGTCAGCACGGAACGCGTTGGGCGTGGTTCGCCGATCGGCCTCGCTGTCGCCCAGCCACTGGGCCCAGGCGCGTTGCCACAAGGCTTGCCAGGCGCTGTGGCTGTCGGGCAGGCGCTGGCCCTCAGCCAAGCGTTGCAGGCAGGCCTCCATCAGCAGGGCTTGCAACCGGCCGAGACCGGGGCGCCGTTCGGCGGGGGCCTCGCGTTGCAGGCGCAGCGCGGTCTGGCGCAGCGAGTCACTCCACTGTGACGCGCCCGGCGCTGGGTGGCCGAGGGTGGCCTGGCCGGCAGGGTTCATCGCCGTCAGCAGGGTGCCCAGGTTCTCTGGCGTTAGGCACTGCGACCACATCCGGCGTTGCCGGCGTTCGTCTGCCCATTGCAGAAGACGTTGGCGCAACGCTGACGGGTGGGCGGCTGCGAGGCGGCTCAGCAGCGTGGCGACGCGAGCGCTGTGGCTGGCGCTGTGGCGGCGCGGGCGCGACAGGGCTTCGCGCAGTTGCTGCAAGCCGGCCTCCCAGGTGCGGGTAGGCCGGTCGACGTCTGATGTCTCTTCGCCCGCGGCCGATGTTGGGTGGTGCGATGGCAGCGTGATCAGGTCGTGCAGCAGCCCGCCCGCCTGTGCCTGGGCGTTGGCCGCATGCGGCAACGCAGACAGCATCGATGCCCACGACGGGCCGATGTGCTGGGCCAGGGCCTGGCGCAATGCGTGCAGCAGCTGCAGCCGCCGACCGGCACCCAGCGCACTGCCACGGGCACCCCACAGGGCGCGCAGGCCGGCCGTGCGCAGCGCTTGTTGCAGGCGCTCGCGCTGGTGGGCGCTCAGCCAGCCGTGGGCTTGCAGCGGAGCCAGGCACGTATCGTCCAGCGTCTGCAGAGCTTCGGCCAGCGGTGCGTCGCGCTGCGCGAGCAGCGCCTGCAGGCCGTGGTGCGGGCTGATCTGGGCCAGACGCTCGAGCATCTGTTCGCGCTCGGGGTGGCTTTGCAGCGCCGCCCACAGCCGCGGGCCATTCGATCGCGCCAGTCGTTCGAGCCACTTCGACACGGCATGCCGGCCGGGCAGTGACACGCCCCAGGGGAGGTGACCGTTGAGCAGGTAAAACAGGAACTGGTCGATGGCGTGCAGTCGCACCGAAGGCTGGCTTGGCGCCGGCGCACGCTGGCTGGCGCGCAGCAGCGCTTGGTCCAGTGCCTCGTCCAGACGCGCCGCCCATTGGTGCTCTTCCTGGTGGCGCGACAGGCGGCCCAGGTCCAGCTCCAGCCGGTCGATCTGCCAGGTCCGGCCGGCGAGGTCATGCCGATCGAAGCGCGCTTCGATATGGCGCAGCCCTTCGGATTTGAGGAAGCGTGTCAGGCGGTCTTGCATCGGATTGCCAGCCAGAGCTGTACGGGCCGAGCGGTAGCTCAACTCCCAACGCAAGGTCTCAACGCGGTGAAGGCTCATTTGGCCACCTCGCGCAGCAACGCCCGCAAGGTCGCCGATCGCTGGTCCAACTCGGTCAGTGCAGTGTGTTCGTCAGGCTGCTTATGACTACCGAGCAACGCCTGGCAGTGCGCCTGGCGTGCCGAAAGCCAGGCCTGCCAGGCGGTTTCGAAGGCCTGCATCTGGCCGGCATCCAGCCACAACAGGTGGCAGCGCAGGTGTGACGGCGCTTCGCGAGCGACGATTTGCGCAGCCAGGTTGCGAAAGCGTGGGTCGGCACCACGGGCCGTCCAGCCGCTGAACACGAGGGTGATCTGCGCGGCAGACTGTTCTGCGGGCTTGGACGCCGCCGGCTCGGAAGCGGCCAGCGGGCGCAGCAACAGGTGCTCGACCAGGTGCAGCCCTTCGCCGGCGGCCTGCAGCTGGCAGGCGGCTTCGTGCAGCGCGCGCGCATGGTCCTGCGCCTGAGCGTCGTCCGCACCGTGAACGAGCAACCAGTGGCGGCCCTGTTCGTCCGGGCCGAGCCAGAGCTGCCCACCGGCCGTGGGCGTCCACTGGAACAGCTCGGGCCGCACTGCGGCGCGCAGCAAGGGGGCCGGCAAGGCATCGCGCAGCACGGGCATCGCGTGGCGCAGTCGAGGCCAGTCGGTACTGCGGCGCCTGGCAGTCGGATTCAGCGTCGACTGGATGTCGGCCGGCGCGCGCAGCACGTAGCGTGTGCTTTCGGCATCGGCTTGTGGGACGGGCGATTCCTCTGGCGCGGGCAGTCCCCGGCCTTGCCAGCTGCCGCTCAGCCGGCGGCTGTGGGTTTGGGCCAGGCCAAGGATCAGGCCTACGCGCTCTTGCAGAGGCGGCGTGTTGTCCGCTTGGCCGAGCAGCGGCAGGCTGAGGTTGGTGCCGATGCCGCGCTGCCCACCCAAGCGCATCAGGCGGCGGGCAAACTGGCGCTTCAGGCGTAGCAAGTGCACCGGCCAGGCGTGAGGCGTGAAGTAGCAGGGCAGGGCCTGCAGGCCGGCATGGTCGAGGGATTCGCCGTGCAGCGCGAGCTGATAGTCCAGCACGCGGTGGCGGCGCGAGAGATGGTCTTCGTCGAACCACGGGGCCGCCTCGAGTTGCTCGCGCGGCTGGCGGTACAGCGCTTCGATGCCGGCGAGTTGGTCATCGCCGGGCAGGCTCGTCCAGTAGCTGCGCGTGCTGTCTTCATCCAGCGCGTACAGGTGGGGCAGTTGCTCGCGCTGCACCTGCACCTGGTTCAGCCCCTGTTCCAGCAGGCTCAGGTAGCCATGCCACTGGGCTTTCAGGCCGGGCTGGTGGCGAGCATGGTCCAGCAGGGCTTGCCGGTACAGCGGCGGCAGTGCGGCACTGGCGGCGTAGTGGTCACGGCGCAGAGCAGGCAAGGCCGGTAGAGGGGCAGGCAGCGCGGCATCAGGTTGCGGCGCGGTGGACGAGGAGGGCAGCCGCAGTGGCAGCCGCCGGCGGTCCGACAGCATCTGCAGCAGCGCTTGTGCCGGCACCTGCACCGGCCCGGCCTCGCGTGCGAGCCGCCAGCGGCGCAGCTGGTCTTCGTTGTCGGGCCAGCGCAGGCGCAGCGCCCACTTGCGGCTGCGGCGGCGCACGGAGCCGGGCGGTGCGGGCACGTCGTCCAGTGGATCGGCCGGCTCGCCGGGGGCTAGGTGCAGCCGCAGCGTGTCGATCGCCTTCAGGCCCGGCATGCCTTGCAGATAACGGGCCAGATCGCTGACGTAGAGGAAGTCGGGGTCCTGGTCGAGCCAGAGGTCTTCGGCCGGTGTCAGCGGGCGACCGAGTGGCCCTTCGACATCGGGGGTGGTGCTTTCGCGCGGCGGAAGGCCTTCCGGCAGGCGGGCCGAAATGAAATCGTCGCAACGCTGCAGCAGACCGGTCAGCAGCTCGCAGATGTCGCGATGGCCGTCGAGCACCAAAGAGACTTCCAGCTCGACCCAGCGTGGGCGCAGCACTTGCGGCGGGCCGTCCAGGTCTTCGCCCAGGTTGCGTTGCGGCCAGTAGGCTTGCAGCGCCTTCGCGCGCAATCCCTGTTGGTCTTCAGCTGCATCGGCCTTGCCCTGCAGCGTCATGCGCCACAGGCCTGTGGCGCGGCCGCGCGCGTCGCGCAGCGCTTGCATGTGCAGGTGCCGGGCATGCGGCAGTTCTTGCAGCAGCCAGCTTTGCCAATCGCGGTCGGTGCAGGGGTGGCAGGGCAGCAGCGTTTGTGGCGTGTGCAGGCCGAAGCGGGCCCAGGCGGCCGAGCCGTCTTGCGGGTTGAGACCCAGCAACTGCGGCACCGGCTGGCGCGCCGCGAACAGGTCTTCGGTCAGCGCGAAGCACAACGCCTCCAACAGGCTGACGCCGGGGTCGTGCAGGTTGAAGTCGGTCCACAGCTCGTCGCTGGCGTGCTGGGCCGCGGTGATGGCCTGCAGCCGCAACGCGTCGAAGCCCAGCGGGTCCGGGGCCTGCGCGCGGTGGCGGGCGATGCTGGCGATCGGCTTCATGACGATGCCTTCACTGGCTGGCCGGCCGCCGGGTTCGCGGGTTGGCTCAGCGCCATGTGCGGGTCGAACCAGAGCTGGCAGACGTGGGCCTGGATGCGCACGCCGTCGCCGAAATTGCAGCCGGTGCGGATCTGCAGGCGGTAAACGGCCTTGCGGCCATGGGTGCCGTGCCAGCGCAGATAGAGCTTGTCGCAGCGCCGGCCCCACCAGCCTCGCGTCTGCCGGATGCCGCGCCGCGCGCGCCACCAGGCCCACAGGCCGCCGCCCGGGTTGTAGGCCGACAAGGCGGTGGCGTGCACCAGGCCGAAGTGGCCGGTGCCGGGCTGGCCTGCGCCGGCGACCACTTCGAAGGCCTGGCAGCCTTCGAGGTCACCCGTCAGGTCTTGCCATTCGCCGTTGGCGAGGACGGGCCCAGGCGGCGGCAGCAGGCCACGCCGGCCCTGGCTGCTGACGGTGCCGCGCACGTCGAGTGTGGTCTGGGGCGTGGCGGTGCCGATGCCGACGCGTTGCTTCGTATCGAGGCTCAGCAAGGGCTGGCTGGTGCCCTGGGGCTGGAACTGCAGCTGGTCCAGCTGAGGGCCCAGGCTGACGCGCCACAGCGCCTGCTGGGGAGACTGGTCGCGGTAGAAGCTCAGCAGGTTGTGGTGGCCGACCGGGGCGTAGAGCTCCTGGCCGTTGGCGACGGTCTTGCGAAAGCCCTCGTCGACCATGTTGAGCATCGAGTCGACGAGGTCGGCGAAATGCGCCTGCGTCGGCAACTGGCCGTCGCCGAAGTAGTTCTTCAGGGTTTCGCGGTTGCGCCAGGTCATGGGTGCACCTTTTGGCTCATGCCGCTTCCGCGCCGATGATGAAGCTGCTGGCGATCGTCAGCTTGCTCAGGCCGCTGGGTTGCGCCAGCTGGGCGGGCGGGTCGACCAGATCCAGCAGGTGCCCGCGTGTGGGTAAGGCCAGGCTCCAAGGCTGGGCCGGGCGCACCACGCGGTCGCCACGCGCGGTGTCCGACAGGCGGTACACAGCCTGGTCGCTGAGCACGATGTGCAGCAGCGAGGCCTGGCCGATCGCGTCGACGCCGGGCTGTGCGCGCAAGAAGGCCTCGACGTCGTCGGTGCGCAGTTGCCAGTCGAACTGCGTGGTGATGCCGCCGGGGCGCCACGGCGACAGGTAGTCGCGCAGGCTCTGGTTCAGCTCGCGCAGCCGTTCGCCGGCCGGCTCGCCGCGTGCCAGCCGCAGCGTGCAGCGCACCTGGATGCGCTCGTAGCTGGCATTGCGCACCAGCAGCGGTTGGTGCGGCGGCATGCGGTCGCTCAGGAACTGCGCGATGCGTTGCAGCGTCGAGGCATCGAGACGCGGCGCTTCGGTGCCGTCAATCTCGTAGCCGGCGGTCAAGGCCGGCACCACGACGACCAGCACCGGCTCGTCCGGGCCGGTGTCGCTGCGCGGGATGCACTTGAGCTTGAAGACTTCCGGAAAGGCCTGCAGCACCAGCCGCTCGCAGTCCCAAGGGGTGAGCGCGCGGGCGCGGTGGCGCAGGCGCTCGGCCACGCGGGTGGTCCACGCGGCGGTGGTCTCTTGCGGCTGCAGGTCAAACGAGGGCCAGGGCTGGCGCACGGCGGCCAGGCCCGGCGTGGCTTCAAGTGCAGCGCGGATGCTGCCGGGCGGCAAGGGTTCGTCCGGGCACTCGCCGAGCCGCAGCGCGCTCAGGCCGTTGGTCCAGACGCCGATCAGGCCGGCGAGCAGGTCCAACTCGCCGTGGCCGGACAGGCGCAGCCAGAAGCAGTCGCCCGGCAGGGTGGTGCAGCCGCGGGTCAAGCCGGCCGGCAAGTCCAGCATCACCAGACCCGAGCGCAAGAGGCCTTCGGTCGTGTCCAGCAGCACACGGTGCGGCTCGAGCGGGCGCCAATCGTTGCCGCACCAGGCGTGCCAGTGCAGGTGAGGTGTGGACCGCCCCAGCGCTTCTCGTGCGGCTTCGCTGCGCAGGCGGAACAGCAGGCTCAAGGAGCCTTCTGCCGCCGGGCCGTCCAGGCCGATGTAGAGCTGGCCCGCGCCATGCCAACGCTGCACGACATACACCGGACAGGTCTGAGGCATGCGGCGCAGCGGCTGCAGGCCGAAGGGCGTGATGTGCAGCAGCTCGCCAAGCCTGGCCTGCGAGGCATCGGGCCGCGGCGTCAGGCGTTGGCGCGAGCGGTAGTCGATCGTCATCGATTCCAGCACCGGCGTGTAGGGCGCCAGCGGCAGCGACCGGCTGCGCTCGGGCTTGGTACGGCTGTTGTGGGTCAGCGTCTCGGCCATCAGGCGCGGATAGAGCGCATGGCCAAAGGCGGCTGGCGGGCCCGCCAGTTGCAGGCGGAAGAAGCCCTGCCGGCTGCCGAGGCCGAACTCCGGAGCCTGCGCGATCGTGCCGGGTGGCGCAGGCGAAAGCACCACCGGGTGGTGCAGGCGAAGCAGCTCAGCGCCGTCCACGTCGATGCGCTGCACCGCCTCGCCACGGGGGGCAAAGAGTGGCAGCGTGGGTCCATTGGCTTCCTGCCAACGACCTTCGGACAGCAGCGACAGCAGCACCTGGAAGTCAGATTCCGACCAATCGTCACCCGGATAGTCGGCGTAGTGATCGGCCAGGCCGCGCAGGGGCAGGCCGCTCCACTGCAGATTCAGCTGCAGGTGCTCCAGCGGCTTGCTCGCCAGCTCGGCATGGGTGAACACGAGGTAGGAGCTGCTGTCCGGCAAGGGGCCCAGCGGCATGAACGGCTTGCTGGGGTCGAGCCGGCCGAGCTGGTTGTGCACCTGTAGGCAGCGCGCACCTTGCACATTGACCGTTAGTTCCGCTGCTTCGAGCCGCAGCTGTTGCAGCAGGCTGCTGACGAACAGGCGGCTGCGGTTGTGCACGTGCAGCTGCAGCACGGGCAAGGCGGGCCAGCCGGGGCCGTGCAGTGGCTCGCTGGCCGCCACGATCGCGGGCTGGTCGGCCGACAGGGTCATGCTGATGGCGAGGCCGTTGGCGTGACCGTTCTCGGCTGCGTCCGCCGCGGGTTCGGCTCGGCTGGTGAAGGCCTCGCCCAGATCCAGCCAGCCGTCGGCCACCGAAAGCAGCACATTCCACGCACCGCGGAACACACGGTCGAACACCAGGCGGCGCTCCAGCGGTGCATCGCCGAACAGCAGCGAGAGCGGGTCGTCGACGTCGACGTGGCTGGTTTCGGCGAGCACCAGGCGGGCGTGCTGGCGCAGGCGTTCGCAGGCGGCTGGGTCCAGCTCCGGCCCGGTGGCGCACAGCCACGAGGCCAGCAGACGGCCCAGTCGCGGCATCAGCGCCGCGGGCTCGTTGCATTCGAGGCAACGAAGCAACAGGTAGGCGAGCCACGGGGTTTCGCGCAGACCGGGGCAGTCGTTCAGCAGCGTGCTGGCCAATCGGGCGCTGGGCTCCGGCGGCACGCTGCCAGCCGGCTCGGGCTCGGCCAAGCCTGCGGCCAGCTCATGCGCGGCCAGGCGCAGGTACCACGCGTCCAGTGCTTCGATCGCGCTGGTGGCCGGCAGGGTGAAGTCGATGCCCTCGGGCTCGGACACCGTGAGCACCACCTCGATGTCACGCCGGCCTTCACGCAGGTTGAGCAGCGGAGAGGCAATCGCCAGGCCCTGCCGCGCCGTGACGCTGCCGGCCCCGCCGCCCAGCAGCGGCACTGAAGGCGCGCGTGGATCAGCAGCCTGATCGGTGGTCGGCACGACCAACTGGCGTGCGAGGGCCTGGGTCGCCAGGCCGTATTCGCGCTCGGGCGATATCTGCGGGTCGTATTGATGCCGAAGCGTCAGCAACTGCGTGACCCGCAGTGGGTTCAGATAGAGGGCCTGCTCGGCGGTAAAGCTGCAGCTGCCGCTCGCCAGGTTGGCAACAAAGCGCCAGCCCTGTGGCAGTTGCACGGGCTTGAGGTAACGCAGGTCACGCTCCAGAACCAGGTGCACACGATCAGGCTGAGCGGGCATCGGGCGAAAGCCCAGTCGCTCGGCGTAGTAGTGATGCGTGAGCCGCGCATCGAATTCGTTGAGCGTGTCGCGGGTGTGGTGCTGCAGTTGCGTCCAGGCCAGCAGCAGACCGGTGCCGGGGTCGTGCAGGCCGGTGTGCAAGCTCGCGGGGAGATGCCGCACTGCGATTGCCTGCAGCAGGCGCAGCAGCCGGCACAGCGCGAGCCAGAACAGGCGCAGGCGGCGCCGTTGCAGGTCGGCTGACTCGGCCGCTGCCGCGGAGTCGATAGGCTGATCGGCATCCAGACCCCATGCCGAGTGCCAGCCTTGCCAGGCACCAGCCGGCGCATCGCCGGCCATCAGCACGGCCTGCAGTTGCGGGCCCAGCGAATCGCCCAGCGCGCGCCACAGCGATGCGCGCAAGGCGTCTCGCAAGGTTTGCTCTTCAGCCTGGGTGTCATCTTCCAGGTGCACGCACCAGCGGTCGAGCCGGCGTGCCAGCTCCAGGCACAGGGCCAGTGATCGCTCGGGGGGCTGCCAGGCGAACTGGTCGGCTTGCGCCTCCCAGTCGTTCAATGGCAACGCGGCCAGCTCAGCCAGCAGCAGGCTCAGGTCTTGTTCGAGCGTCTGCCCCCAGTGGCCGGCTTCGGTGCCTTGGGCATCGACGAAGCGCAGCTGGCGCGCGAACTGCAAGACCTGTCGCAGGCGCTGCGCCAGGCTGAGCTCGTCGGGCCGGAAGTAGCCCGGGACCAGCGCGGGGCCGAGCCGCTGGTCTTGCTGCGAACCGGGATGCATACGGGGTGCTCGGCGACGCTCAGCCGGCCTGGACCGGGTGGCTGGCCTGGTCCAAGTAGAGCGGGTAGACCATGTTGTGGCGGGTGTTCGTCGTGCGGATGCGGTAGTTCAGCTGCAGGTCGAGCCTCGCCAGGTCGTCGCCCGACGGCTGCACGGCCAACCGTTCCAGCTCGATACGCGGCTCGAAGAACATCACCGCTTTCTTGATCAGGTCGGTGATCTCGGTGATGGTCTGCTCGGTGATCTCTTCGAACACCATCTGGTGCAGCCGTGTGCCGTAGGCGTGCTGCATCACCCGCTCGCCCACACGGGTGCGAAAGAGGATGCGCAGGCTCTCTTCGATGTCTTCGTCGTGCTCGACCATCACCACCTGCTGGCGGCTGTCGAAGCGCGGCGGAAAACTCCAGCCTCGGCCCAAGAAAGACATCTCATCCGCCGATCAGCACGGTGGGGAAGCCCATCACCACGCTGCCGCCGTGGCCAGTGGTGTCGCCCACGCGGGCGGCTGGCATGCCGCCGATCTTCACGGTGGCAGATCCCTTCACGATCACGTCTGGCGGGCCCACGCAGGTCAGGTTGTCGCCGACCACGGACGCGGCCAGCTTGCCGATCAGCACCGTGGGCACGCCAGGGCCGATGACAGGCCCACCGACGTGGGGAATGGGTGGCAGCCCAGGCGTCTGCATCGGGCAGGTGTGCATGTCGGTGATGCGCGCGGCGGGGGGCATGGGAGGTTCCTGTTCAGTGATCAGTTGATCGCCACCAGCGCACCCTTGACGGTGGTCTGGCCCGCGGCCGAAAGCTCGGCGGTGGCCGCGCCCTTGCCGGTGAAGCCCTGCTTGGCGTCGGCGGTGATGTTCAGCCCTTGGGCCTGGATGTCGGCCTTGCAGTCGAACGTCATGCCGGTGGTGGCGGTCAGCGTGATGCCGCCTTGCGCCGTCAGCTTGATGTCCTTGGGGCTGTCCAGTGCAATGCCAGCGCTCGAGAGCTTGATGCTGTTGCCGTTCTGGTCCTGCAGCAGCACGCTTTGGTCCTTGTCGTCGAGCACCAGCGTGTTCTTGGCCGGGGTCACGATCGTGATGATCTTGTCCTTCTCGTTGAACTCGATGCGGTGCATGCAGCGGGTGACGACGGCCTTGGTGTTGTTCTCAGCCTCAAGCGCGTAGGGCGGGGTGCGGCTGCTGCTGTAGAGGCTGCCCAGGATCACGGGGTGGCCGGGGTCGTCGTTGAAGAAGCCGAGCACGACCTCGTCGCCCACCTCGGGCAGGAAGAAGTGGCCGAAGCCGCTGCTGGCATGCGCCTGCGCGAGCCGGGCCCAGATGCCAGGCGTCTCGACCTGCAGGTAAGGCAACTGCACCTGGACGCGCTGCTCGCCCTCGGGGTCTTCGTCGAGCTTCATCACCACGCCGACGTGCAGGCCACGGATGCCTGGCACGAGCCCGGCGTTGGCGGGTGCTCGGACGTCCGGGCGTTCCATGTGCCAATCCGGCGGCAGGCCGAATTCGGCATGGCACAGCCAGTTGCCGTCGCCGATCTCGTGTTGCACGGCGCTCAGGTAGACATCGCCGCTGAAACGGGCGCCCACGCCCTTCACCGTGAGCAGCGTACCCGGCAACGCCTTCGCACTGCCCTGGAAGGTGACGTGACCACGGACGCGAGCCAGCGCGGCCTTCATCTGCGCAGCCTTGGCCCAGGCATCCAGCACGTCCTTGGTCTGCGGGGCGGCACTCTGCAGCGTGTAGGTATCGGGTGACGCGACGGCGGCGAGTGTGCTGCCGTCCAGATCACCTTGAGCATTGCCGGCCAACGGGCTGGCCGCTGTGCCTTGCAGCAGACCTTGCTGAGCCGGACTCCAGGTGTTGGCTTGCACCGATTTCCACTGCCGGCGAGCGTCGATGTCGGCGGCGAAGTCGATCAGGTCAGTACCCCAGGTCACGCTCAGCGCTGCGGCGGTGCTGAAATCCGGTGCCTTGACACTCAGCTTGCTGTCGCCGCACTGCACCACCAGGCCCATCGCATCGGCGCGCGCGAGCATGAAGTCCCAATCGGTGCAGTTGTGCTGAACCAGCTCCTTGTGCGTGACCGTGGTGCTCGACACGTCAGCCGATAGGTCGGCGTCGCCGATCAGCGTTTCGATCACCGCGCTGTCGCTCTGGTCCACATAGTGGGCGCAGCGACGGCCCAACGTCATCTTGCAGGCCGTGTGCCGGCACTCCACCTCGAGCCGGCTGTAGTTGTTGCCGCTGATCTTGAAGCCGTGTCGCACGACGATGCCACTGAAGATCGGCGTCTCGTCATCTCCATAGCCGGCCTTGACGACGATGGCTGCGCCAGGCTTGAAAAGGGAGCCATCGCTCAGCGGAACCTTGCCCTCGGGCATGTCGCCGTCGGCGATCACGAGGCGGGCCCAGGACACTGAGTTGAGCGCGTGTCGCACGGTGGCCGAAATCAACGGCAGACCCTCCTGGTCATCGCCGTCACAGCTGATCGTGACGCGAACGGGGCCATCGCTTCCGGCTTCTGGGGATGCAGGCATGACGCGTTACCTCAGTGGCGGAAAGTGCAGCCGTGCGCCCGGTTGCAGACGCCGAAATTCGCGCAGGCCGTTGTAAGCCGCCACCTCCGGGTAGTAGCGGCTGTCGCCGTAGATGCGCTGGCACAGCAGAGGAAGCGTGTCGCCGATCACCACCGTCACCGAGTGGCTGAGATCCGGGGACGACCGGTCAGCCAGCAAATTGATCTCGGTATTGCTGCCAAAGCCCTTGAAGACCAGCTCGGAGCGGGCCCTCAACGGCGCGCCGCTGGGCTTGAACAGCGTGTAGTTGGTGGACAGGCTTTGCAGCCGGCCCTGGAAGATCAGCGTGCCCCAGAGCAGTTGCACCGGGTTGGGCTCATGATCCTCGCCTTGATAGTTGCAGACGATGGCGCTGAGCGCTTCGATCTGGTTGACCACATCGCTCGGTGCGAGGGGGTCCTGTGGCGCCACCACACCGGTGCCGTCGAAAACCACCGAGAAGCTGATCGTGTCGGGATTGACGGCACTGAACTTGAGCGCGTTGCCTGTTTGACCTTGGGTGCGCTTGGCGTTGTAGCAAATGGACCGCTCGTGAGAGAACTCGGACGGATTGATGACCAGCTCGTAGTAATTGCTCTTCTCGACTGTGATGGCGCCTGTCTCCTTGTCGACCTTGCAGGCGGTGAGGCGGAGCGACTCCTTGGAGCCGGAGAGTGAGGGCAGGGGCATGGTGAGGCTCGAGTCGGTGGCGTAGTTTTCGTTCTCAACGTTCGCGCAGCTGTTGCAGATGGACCAGCAGCCAGGTCCGGCACTCGGCCAGGATTTCTTCCTTCAGCTGTTCGCGGTCTTCACAGTTGTCGCCCCCGGCACTGCCGCAGCCGCCAGTGGCCTTGCTCTTGCTCTTGGTGCCCTCGTCTTCGTTGGCAACGTCGTCGTCCTCTTCCTCGTCGACGGTGGCCTTGAGCACCAGTTGTCGCACTTCGAGGCTCATATGGGGCTCGCCAGGGTTTGATAGGCCAGTTCGATTTCCTCCAGCGCCACCTCGTTGCGCTGCGACTCGAAGGCGTTGATGGTCCAGCGCACCGGGTAGGCACCTTGGCAGGTCCAGCTCATCAAGGGGTTGAGGTTTGCGTCCATCAACTGCACCTCCACGTCTACCAACCGCACCGGCTGGCTCAGCCCCCCCTGCAGCACCCCTCTGCACCAGGCCATCAACGCCGAACCGCGTTTGAGCAACAGCCGGCGCGGCTTGGCTCGCACGGGCAACTGGTGAACGAAGCGGTTCTCGCCGCCTTCGGCCACGTCCTCGGTCTCCAGGCTGTGCTCCATGCCAGAGACCTCCTGGAACCTGCATTGCAGCGATCCGGAGCGGTAGGGCAACTTCTGGAACTTGACCGTGAAGGCGAAGGCCGCCGGCACTTCGGCCGGCGGCGTGGGCTTGCTGTCGCCGAAGGCGGTGTCCTTCATCCAGACTGGCACGTTCGCGGACATCGCCGCTCTACCCGTTGGCGATCGTCAGCCCCTCATGGGCGACCTCGATGGTTTCGACCGCCACCTCGTTGCCCTCGGCCTTCAGGTCGGTGCCGGTGATCTTGGTCGGCCAGGCGTTGGTCAGTGTCCAGACCATCGTCGGCTTGCCTTCTTCGTCGAGCAGGCTGATGGTGACCGGCACCCGCTTGATCGTGTTCATCTTGATCTGGTTGAACCAGTCCCAGAACTTGTTGTCGGACTTGAACACGCCCTTCTTCATCGTGATGTTGCCGTACTTCTTCAGCCCCGGCATCTTGATGGCCGAGAACACCGGGCTGTCGCCGTGTCGGTATTCGATCGGCTGGGCTTCCACGTCGAGGCCGGAAACCTCTTCGAAGGACAGCACCGCAGAGTCCCACTTCACCTGGAAATAGAACTTGGGCAGGGGCCACACTGTGGTGGATTGTTTGGAACCGTCGTCAGCCATTTCTGTGCTCCATTGCGTATAGAGACCGGGGCAGGGCGGCCGCCAGGGCCGCTCGCACCACGCGGAAGTTCAGGGGTGCCGGCGGCAACTCAACCCGACTTGGGCATCTGCTGCTGGAAGGTGATCTCGATGAACTCGGCCGGCCGCACCATGGCCACCAGCACCGTCACGCGCAAGATGCCTTCGAGCACGTCGTTGGGTGTCATCGTTTCGCCGAGGCCCACGAACACCGAGAACGCATCCTCGGGCACCGCCCCCATCAGGCCGCCACGCTTCCAGACGCTGGTCAGGAAGTTGTTGATCATGCTTTTGATCGTGACCCAGGTATTGGCCGTGTTCGGCTCGAACACCATCGCCTTCGCGGCCAGCCGGCAGCTCTCTTCGAGCATGATCATCGTGCGGCGCACGTTGATGTAGCGCCAGTCGAGGCTGTTGCCGTCCAGCGTCCGCGCCCCCCACACCAGCACGCCTTCGCCAATGAAGCTGCGGATCGCGTTGATCGATTTGCCTTGCGCGCTGACGTTCAGGTCTTCCTGCTGCTCGGCCGAGATGCTGATCGTCGGCGAGATGACGCCGTTCAGGCTCACATTCGCCGGCGCCTTCCAGACGCCACGGGTGTTGTCCACCATCGTGTAGACACCGGCCATCGCGCTGCTGGGCGGCATCACGTTGAGCTGGCGGCGCACTTCGGTGAGCACCGCCTTGTAGACCTGGCTGATGCCGGCCAACGTCTTGTTCAGCAGATCACGGCGGGCCTTCACGCCGACAGCCAGCGCGTCGCTGTTCAGCGGGTTGTCGTAGCTGGCTTCCCACACGTCGTTGGCCGCGGCTTCGGCTTGCGCGGCCGCGTCCTCGTCGGCGAGCGCCGGGTCGGCGGCCTTGGCTGCGGCAATGGAATCGGCGATGAACTTCTTGCGCGCGTCGTCGTAGGCCTTGGCGCGTTCTGTGGCAGCGGCCTTCTGCGCATCGTCGAAGGTCTTCAGGTCCGTCGCGGTGTCCGCATCACTCTTCCTCGCGTCCTTGGCATCGCTGGCGACCTTGGCGCGTGCCACCTTGGCTGCGGCGTCGTCGCGCTGCTTGCGCGCTTCGGCCACGACGACCGGCGTGAAGTTGGTCTTCAGCTTGGCGACCTCTTCGAACAGGGCGCGGGCGTGGGACTTGGTGGTTGCGTCCACTGCGTCCGGCAGGTCCAGCTCGGCCCGCAGCAACTGCTGCAGCAAGTCCAGGCTGCCGGTGTCGATGTTCGTGTAGTCGATCTCCTTCTCGCCGACCACCGAGGTGTTGAGCCAGGGGTAGTAGGCGGCCGCGAAGTCGAGGAAGTTGATGCCCAGGCTGTCGCGGAAGGCGGCCACCGGATCACCCTGCGGGAACTCGCGCGGCTTGTCACCGTTCCACACATCGAGGATGGCGACGCGGCTCTTCATCTCGTAGCCGCAGTGGTTGAGCATCCCTTGCTGGATGTCCTTGCAGGTGTCCGGATCGCTGAAGCGCACCGCTTCGGGCACCAGCAGCATCGTCGGTTCCTGCTCCTTCTTCAGCGCGTCGATGCCCTTCTGGAACAGCTCCGGATCCAGCTCCTGCTGGTAGCCGCCGA
>Ga0307515_10007729_pt1 | contig 21167 bp, 21 predicted proteins | sample 17_EM_MG_FD_194513 | JGI IMG/M metagenome (GOLD analysis project Ga0307515, IMG submission 194513) | Populus trichocarpa ectomycorrhiza microbial communities from riparian zone in the Pacific Northwest, United States - 17_EM | ecosystem: Host-associated > Plants > Roots > Unclassified | place...
CCTTTTTTTTTTAAAAGTTATCAATTGTTTTCTTTCTCGCCCTGGTAGCTTCTCTGCAGACTGCGGGAGATAATCCTTAGAGAGTTGGGATTTATAGACATATTCAAGAAAGTCAAGGTCAGTCACTCTCAAATCATGTCTTTTTACTTTCAATAAAGCTGAATTATAAATGAAGTATCTCCTTGCAGTCGATAACAGCTTGCATCGTGGTTTAATGGGCTCTTTTTGCTATTAACGTTCACCGTGTGTTAATTATAGCGCCTGTCAATGGTGAAAGATTGAGATTTTTTTCTTTTCCATGTTTGTGTGTGTGTGTGTGTTGGGGACATTTTTTTTTTCCTTGCAATATTATCCCCTTTTGCCTATACACTTGAAAAGCGCACCCCTTTTTGGCGATGCAATAGGATGAAGAGAATGCAAAGGCTATATCACTATTTAAGGATGTAGTTCAGCTTAATGATGCTATTGAAGATGAGCCCAAGCGCCTAGAAAATCTTGTCAGAGGAATATTTGCTGGGAATATCTTCGACCTCGGTTCTGCAGAGGTTAGTTAATGTTTATTCGAGATAATCTTGTAACAAGTTATGAACTTGTTTGTGAATGGAATTTGAATCCAAATTACATGGATTCTAGGGTTATTTATTTTGATCACTCGCTTTCTCTCTATGTGGGGTCTTGCTCTTCTCCCTTCATTCCCTGAACTTGCCATCAGCATTCCTTTTCTATGACCCCTTCATTTTAGATCATCCTCTGGATTACTGTTGCATTAATGTTTTCTGCTCGTAACTCGACCATATTTCATTTTTTTGTTTTATTTAAATTTTATTTCTTCTCTTGAGGATATAGATTCTGTTTTGGTTGTGGAATTTGAATACTTCTTGATTGATGTCTATACTCTCTTTTTTTCCACTTCATGCAGCTTGCTGAGGTTTTCTCAAAGGATGGAATGTCCTTTTTAGCTAGTTGTCAAAATCTTGTCCCTCGACCCTGGGTCATTGATGACTTGGACGCCTTTAAAGTGAAATGGAGCAAGAAATCATGGAAAAAGGTGAATTACAAGACTGAATTCTTTTACATGAGGTTTCAGTCCTGTTAGTGAATTACAAGTACATCTGTAAAAGATGTTGATGATTCCATTTGTACTAGGAAAAAAGAAAAAAAAATCTTACCAGCTTCCTCGTTGTTCGTGACAGGTTGTCATCTTTGTTGATAATTCCGGTGCAGATATAATTTTGGGTATTTTGCCCTTTGCAAGAGAGCTACTGCGGCATGGAACTCAGGTTTTCATTTACATTTGAATTACAATCTGTGACATTTATTTTTTATATCACAGGCCCAAAAGTTTGCTTCAAATATGAAGTCAGGTTGTTCACTTTCACTTTGTAAAGAATCAATTGAAGGCGTCAATTTAGCTTGATAACTAGTTTGTCAGTACACTGTCGGTATTCAATATGTAAGAAACACTGACCAATAGTATTTTGATTTTGAAACTGATCCTGTGGTTTTGAGCACTCTTCTTTTCATATTTCTATACTGGTCTTCAAAGTTGAGGTGCTTTTCATTTAATTAAGTCGTGCTCAAATTTCAGGATGGGTCCTGGAAATACTTTTTTTTTTTTAATAGTTTTAAAGCATTTATACAAGATGCTATAATAACTACTGTTTAAATGCTTTCTTCCTGAGCATATTTGGGCTCTCTCTGTCTGCAGGTTGTGTTGGCTGCCAATGACATGCCTTCCATCAATGATGTCACTTACACTGAACTGATAGAGATTATAGCAAAGGTGATAGGAAGAACTTGTAGAACTATTATACTGCTTGATTCTTGGTTGTGTCTGACAAGATCTGATTTTCCAGTTGAAGGATGAAAACGGACAGCTTATGGGTGTCAACACGTCAAATCTTTTGATAGCCAATTCTGGAAATGATTTGCCGGTAAGAATTAAAGTGTTACATTATTTACTTGTATTTCATGTTGAATGGTTGTCTGTCTTTTTCTGAAGGGCACTCTTGGCTGTATAGTAATAGCCCTTTTACTTTTCCATTCCTTGCAGGTTATTGATCTTTCAAGAGTATCCCAAGTGCTAGCCTATCTAGCAAGTGATGCAGACCTAGTAGTATTGGAAGGAATGGTAAGTTCTTTCTAAAATAAAGTTAGTGTTTAAAGAAACAATTGCAAATGGCCAACTGGATATAGATGTATGATTAGGTATAGTGACTTTATTTTTATGCATATCTGGCTTTCATTGATTGTTCTAGGTCAAAAAGAAAAAAAATAGTGTGCTAAAAATAGATAAAGATGGAGTTTGATTGTTGTTTCTAGTCTAGGAATGACAAAGGCTGGACATGTTTCGAGTGTTGTTGGATCTTTTGACTGACCAAGAACAATGGAAAGAAAAGATAGCCACATTAAGGAGCTGGGCTAGCATGTTCTAATTCATTGTTATAAGTGAATTCAATAGTTTGAAGAAATGCATGACTCTCCAATGTGTGCACTTATAACCTTTACTGCTTTTGGCAGGGCCGTGGGATAGAGACAAATCTTTATGCTCAGTTTAAATGCGACTCTCTCAAGATTGGGATGGTAATTATTTGAAAACAAAAATTGTATTTGTTTATTTTTGAGGATTTCAATTCATGTGCGTTGTTTTATATAGTCTTGCCAAACTTGTAACCAATTTTTGTTTTCTTTTTAAACAGGTGAAACATCCAGAGGTTGCTCAGTTCCTTGGGGGACGGCTTTACGATTGTGTTTTCAAGTACAATGAAGTCGTGAGTTAAAATTTTGATTCTTGTCTGTACTACAACCCAATTTATCCCGAGTCAACCGTTCAATATACATGTATTTTAGGCCTCATCGCCTAGAACATATCCATGAACTATAGAATTCAGTTTTTTAAATCAATAAAGAAGCACAAAACTGATTACATGCATTTTTTTTTTTTTCATTTTGCTATAAATGTATGTGAGGTGTGGTATCTTTTGTATGTGAGTTTCTGTTGCTCAGGCATGGTAGTCTTGGTTTCTTCTGTGTTTACGAACTGTGTGACATGGTAGTCTTGGTTTCTATATGAACTTTCATCTCATTTTATTGATGGACAAGGGTAAAATAAACCAATTTCACCAATCAAGGAACTGCCAGAAAGAACAGAAAAACACGAAAGTATATTGATGTCACTTCTCTTTAGTGGGATATGAAGCCATTTTGTTGATCCCACACAGCCCTTCAGGTTTGCCTGTGTTTCTCTTCATCCTTATGTAGCCTCTTTCACCCCACTTGGGTCCCCAGGAATTTTTCACAATGATATAATCTAATCCCCTTTGATGAACCGTATCCAACTGCTGCTGCTGCTCCATGACCCAGACTTGCTCCACAAGATCCGCTGAACACCCCCTTTAAGAGGCTTTGCTCGTCATCTTGTGGCACATCATGGTAACCAGTAATAGGTACCGCCTCCATTTCTTCCTGAAGACAACAAACAAATTGGTAGTAAACAAATTCTATCCGTCGTATTCAACAATTGAATGCATTATTAGTTACTCCTCAGCATCTACCTTCTTTACGTCACAAGTGCCTTCCTCCATGAGATATGGGTAGTCTTCCTCTTTGTGGAGTCCACCATTGCTGACTATGAACTCAAAAGCATAATCCATGAGGCCTCCATTGCAGCCATTATTAAAACTTGTGTCGCAATCGACCAGCTGCTGCTCAGACAAAGAAGTTAGATTTCCCGTGACAATCTGGTTTATGCTTTCAACAGCTGCAACTGTTGAGAATGCCCAACAACTGTCACAGGAACCTTGGTTCTTCACAGGAGTAACAGGTCCTTACTTTCTCCAGTCAACAGATATGGGCAAGTCCACAGCATCTCTGTAACTGAAGTCTTGAGAGCTTTTCTTCCTAGGAAACTCATGATACAATCCAAAGTACTTGCTCTTGAACTCCCATGGCTCAGGTCTGCAAGCTCATTCAACCCAAGCCAGTAGCTAGTAATCTCCTTGTTTCTTTGGTCAATGTGCTTCAAGTTGTCTTTGAGCACCTCGAACCCATGCAGCTTCTCATCGACACTATTGTAAGCCTGTCCATGTCTAGAAACCCATAATTCAAATAGCTCAACAAGTATAAACAGAAGTCAAGTGTTCTGGTGAGTAACCCACAGTTGAAAAATCACGGGCTAGAACCGAACATCCAAAAAGCGACGCCAAGAAGGTGAGGTGAGAAAAAATAAATCTCTAAAACTGAGAGATCCATTGAGATAGAGAAATATGATAGTAAAATGAGAGACGAGAACTGAGAAGAAGAGATGGGTGAAGATTAGGGAGGGGGTGGGGGTGTTATATATAGCTTTGGTTTTCAAGTGCTACTTCCTTGTGAAGTATTTGGAATAATAATTTTCAAATCAGTCTCAGCATTCTCATTTATTTTTTTCAGTATCAAATGAGAATATTGTAATGTCTGTCCAATTTTTTGTTTCTTTTTAAGATGTTGAAACATCAGGGACGGCTTTACGATTTTGTTTTCAAGCACAATGAAGCTGTGAGTTGAAGATGCTGATTCTTGTTTGCACTGATTTCTTCGGAGCCAATTCAACTGCATGCCTGCCTTGATATTTCCATGAACTTATAAATATATAACACCCGGTGCTTAATTTGAATTAAGAAAGAAGCATGAATCTGATTATGAGCTAGCATGCATTCTCTTTTCAATTTTGCTGTACATATGTTTCTGAGCTGTGGTGGGAGCTCTTCTCTTGGACGCATCACGTTTGTAAACGTGTAGTCCGTGGAGCTTTTCGTTCTTAGTTTTTGTACCAGTACTCTCTCTCTCTCTAGTTGTGGCAAGGAGGAATTATATATTTCTACATGAACTTTCATCTCATTTCACTCACCGAACAAACCGATTGCTTTTTCATCAATCAAGAGACTCTTGGATGAAGAATCAAATTAGGAAAGCACTTGGATGTTCTTTGGTGGAATATTAAGCCAGTTAATTAGTTTGTTTGTTGATCCCACGGAGCCCTTCAGGTTTGCCCGTCTGTAGCCATGAACTCTTCACAACGATGTAGTCTATCCCCTCCGACGAACCATACATCCAGCTGCTGCTGCTGCTGCAGCTGCATGATTTAGATGTTCTCCACCACAAGGTCCCCGCGAACATCGAAAGCCGACCTCGAATACGGCTTCTTACAGATGTGAAAGAATTCTCAATATTCTTACGTACCCCCCTAATATATAGAACTTTAAATCCCTAGCAGAAGACTCAATATATAGATGATGATGCACTGAGAGGCTGGTGAGCTAGTGCCTCCATCTTGAAGAGGTTTTGTTCTTCTTTTTTCTGCATATGCATGACGGTACTAACCACTAATAGCTAGTTACTACCTCCCTCCTTTTCTTCCTCAAGACAACGAACAAAGAGGTTTTAGACATAAACGATCCATCATTCCATTGTCTACATACAGCAATGGAAATGCAATTCATGTTACATAAAAGATTTTCATCGCAAGTGCCTTCTTCCATGCATGCGATATGGGTAGTCAATTCCTCTCTGTGGAGTCCGTTGTAGAGCATGAACTCAAAGGCATGATCAATGTTGCCTCCTCCGTTGCAGCCATTATTGAAATTCATGGCGCGATCGATCAGCTGTTGCTCAGACAATGAAGTTAAATTCCCTGTGACAATCTGATTTATGCCTTTAACAGCTGCAACTGCTGAGAATGCCAAGCAACCACCTTGACCGGAGTAATAAAAAAAACATAAAAACCAGAACACAGCTCTCCTCCTCTACTATGTGGCAACCATGATTATTTAATTAATCCATCCGAACAAAAATTAATAAGAAATTGAAGGACTAAGTTATAATTAATTTCAAAATGGAATCCGTCATCACATCCTTTCGTCAATTGGTGTTTATCAATAAAATTAAAAAGATTGCCACGTCATATCTTTTCATCATAAAATTTCTGTTGATATATATATATATATGTATATTCTGATTCTTGGAAAAAATTCACCTTGATCGATCCCTGTATTTGATTTTTTCTTACAAAGAGGTTATTCATTGAAAGTCTCTGTACTATCGTAATTTTCCAACAAATAAAAGGGGAGGTTAGAGCTGAGAAGAAGAGGTGGATGAAAGATTAATTATCCTTGTTTATTTTTTATTTTTATAATTGGACAATGATAAAGATATTTGAAGAATTCCATATTAATTAAGTGATATGGCATTATATATATATATGGTGTTTCATCAATCATTTTTTTAATTTTATATCAATGTTTATAATTATTATCTTATGTTTTATTATTTGAAATTTCTTATTATTATTATTATTTTTAATAGCAGGTGTCATCTCAATTAATTATCCTTTTAGTTTAGTTTAACAGTCACTCAAGGAAGGTAAGGCAGTATTCCTCAGAAGGCAGCAAGGACACAGCTCTCCTACACAAACAAGAGGAGGATTTTAAAACGAAAGACTATTTTTTTTTTATATATATATATATATATATGTAATGTAAGAACCATTCATTGCATGGACCCCACCATGCGCCCAATCAGCATCCACGACAACGAATAAACCAGCCTGTGCTCTAGCTGTTAACACTTTGTAATCTTTCACATCCCTCTCCCTAACTTTCTTCTCCTCTGCTCTCTACTCTTTCTACCTAATCCCCCCCTCCTTCCTTCCATCCCCACTGGCTACCTCTACTGCTGTCCCAACTCTTTAATTATCTTCTTCTTCTTCCTGTAATATTAATAACAATGAGCTCCATTGTCCAGAGCTTTCAAAAGAGAAACAATTCTGCTGCTCTCCCAGTCTCACAAACTGACTCCTCTAAAGACCAGGCTGTAGCCGGTCTACGTAGAAGACTCTCCTCTCTTTCCCTCAAGATCCAGCCCATCTCTTCCCCTGCTACTCAATGGGCATTTCAAAGATCCAAATCTGTGTCGGCCATGGGGGAATACGCTGGCAGCTCCGTTAAGAAATGGTGGGACTGGGGCTGGTCTTGGATCCTTTCAAGAAAGCCCGTTTTTGCTCAAGATCTTGAAATGAATGAAGAAGAGACCAGGGTTCTCGGTTGTCACAGCAAGGGGAGCTGGAGACATGTGTTCTATAAGTTCAGGTCCGAGGTAATAAAGCTTGCGAGTTCTGGAGATAAAGCTGTCCTTCCTCAAACTTGCAGGACGTCTGATCATTCCTTCAGTTCCTCCAAGAATCTTGATGCTGGCCATTGAGAAAGCAGCAATCTCGCGATCTTCAACATTTGGAGGTGCTCGAAGGAAGCTGATCAAGCCTTGGATAATTTGTTCAATAAGATCAGAATTCAAGAATTCAAGATTCAGATCAAGAAATAGGATTCTTTTTTTGTATGTTTCTTTTCTTTAATTTTTTCTTGTCAATGCTTGTCCATGGGATTTACTGGTGGCTGTAAGTAATTACATACCTAGAAGAGTATAATACTTCTGGCCGGTATTGATATAAGTGATATTGGTTTAGAGAGATCGATCGATTCATCCATAATCAAATTCATTGGCAAGCAAGCTAGCTAGCTAGCTAGGAAGAGGAATGAGTCAACGTACGTATCTTTCAAGATTAAGGAGCCACCAGTTCCGATTGCTCATTGCCAGCCAAAGATTGTTCTTGCTACTTACTTTGTTAAGCCATGTCGCACTCTACTGTTGTATATGGGTATTTTTATTTTTTTATTTATTTATTTATACTCTTGAAGCTTCTATTGTAAGGAAGTATTGATAGATGTGTTGTTGTTGTTCAATGGATTTCTTGTTCAAGCAATATTATATTACCCTATTTATTTATTTATTTATTTATTTATAATTCTTTCTGCACAAGGAAGCCAGCAAGATTGATTTCCCTTCTCACCGGACACTTTGGGGCCCAAAACCCATCACAAAATGATTTCAGTCCACAGAAGAATTGTTGAGTGACGTTGATGTACGTATCAATTAATTATGTGTACGTATTTTCATGTATAGTTTTTGCCGTATAACATTAATGCTTTTCTCTTAATTTTGTGGCATTTTTATGCTACTAATTAATTAATTATTGAAGTTAATGTGGCATGTTGAAACCTATGATCTTATTAATTAAACACATGCATGGTTGATAATGATGCTGTGAACCATGCACCCTCCATCCATGCATGCATGCATGGCGTGGTAAATTTAATAATTATCTGTGTATTGAAAATTAATATTATTTACTTTCGATCGAGAGACTCCATTTTCATTTATTTACTTTACACCACCAATTACAACTGCCCTATGGCTACGTACGTACGGGGTTAAATATTAAGCTTGCTACTATCCATTAATCCTCCTTTTATTTTTTATTTATTTATTTATAAACAAAGAGAATTAAGACCTGGTTATTCGTAAATATTGTATATAAGAACTCAAACTATTTTAAAGTTCTTGATTCACTATTAATTGTATTTCTAACACTATATATTTTAAAACTATATATATATATATATATATATATATATATATATATATATAAGTAAATCAACTCTCTTTTTTAATGCCATATATTATTTAGTAATTATTATTTTAAATATTTTTATACATATTAACTATTAATTATTTTGAAATAACACTCAATTTATACCCCTAATTTTTTACCTAATCTCAATTAAAATTATACTCTATATATGTGGTTTAAAAACTAAGCAAATTAATTTAATTATAATTATCAAGATCTAAATAAAATTATTTTAAATCCAAACATGTTTATTTGAGGAGCATTCAAGGTTATTGATTTATAAATAATTATAAACATTATGTTTGAAATAAAAATAAAAATAAAAATACTATAGATTAAATAAATAATACGTGGAAAGTTTTTAAAGTAGCATGGACCAGAATCCACACGTGGGCCTGTTTGTTTTTGCATTTCAAAAATGTTTTTGAAAAAAATTAATTTTATTTTATTTTTTTATTTGCTTTAAATTAATATTTTTTGATGTTTTCAGATCATTTTGATGTGTTAATGTCAAAAATAATTTTTTAAAAATAAAAACTATATTATTTTGATGTATTTCCGAGTGAAAAATACTTTGAAAAACAACCACAATCACACTCCAAGTTTCCTGATTTTGATTGCTAAAATCATAATTTACAATAATAATTGGGTTGGGCATCCAAACAAACTCAATCAAGTTATGTAGAAAATTAGGTAAAGTAAAGAAGAAAAAAAAGATCAGAAGAAGATTAAAGAATATTCTTTTCTTTTAATCTCTTTCGATGGACGTGGGAACACTATGATGGTAAATTCAGTAATTTTGTTGCGAGAGAAAATACAATGATATTTTATAGAGATAGACTGAAAATATGTATGCTAAAAATGTTGAGAATGAAGAGATTGTGAATCTTTGTTCTGAAGGTCTCATGGTGTATTTATAGCTCATGAGTCTTGTCCTTTTATGAAGAAGAGGGTCTGGAGTGTAATTTTACCCTCGTAATATTTTGAATTGTATTCTACTTAAAATTATATGTATTGGATCAGTATAAAATATGAAGAAACCCGCATGGTGTCATGAAAAACTTCCCTGATGAGTGTTGGGCTTAGGCAAGGTGCCCGAGCCCATCACATGTGAAAGTGGGTCCGGGCGCGTTGCCTGGACCCAAACATGTTGGGCTCAGGCATTACAGCCCGAGCCCACAAGAGGTGAAAGTGGGTACGGGCGCGCTGCCTGAACTCAAACACGCTGGGCTTGGGCATGACAGCCCGAGCTCATAAAGGGTGAAAGTAAGTCCAGACGCACTGCCTGGACCCAAACACGATGTACTCAACCATGTAACCCATAGAGGGTGAAAGTGGATCTAGGCGCGCTGCCTGGACCTAAACACAGTAGGCTCGGGCGTGCATCATGAGCACATGAGGGGTGAAAGTTGGTCTGGGGACGCTAGCTGGACACAAACAAGTTGGGATCAGGCGTGCCAGCCGAGCCCACAAGAGGTAAAAGTGGGTCTGGGCGTGTTGTTTGAACCCAAACATGATGGGCTCGGGCATATTAGAGGTGAGATATGAATCCAGGCGCGTTGTTTGGACCCAAATATATGGGGCGCGTGCCCAAGCTCGAGTCCACGATGGTGCTAGGATGTACACCTATGCTGGCCCTACACCCTGCATGCCTGAGTGCACTGTCCTTGGCTCCCTTGTTGTACTTTGGGTTCGGGATACCATGCCCGACCCCAATAAATGTTCAAATTGGACATATTTTGAGAGAATTTTTTTTTATCCCATTTAAAAGGGTTTTTTAGACCATTTTATCATCACTAAGCAATATTCATGTATTAATAATCCACACCACTGTCTCTTCCAATCCAAACTTCCAACTGCTACGTTATCTAATTGTGTGATGAAGGCCAGCAGCACTCCTGTCTCTGCTGCTCAAGTCCAGCAAACCATCAATCCCACCACCTCCACTGCTAGTAAGTTCTTTCTTCTTCAGATTTCAATTTTTTTAATGAACCGATTAATTAATTAATTAGTTCACACCGAGAGATCAATGAATTGAATAAAGCAAACAACATGGGTCATCAAAGGAGATGGCTTTATGGCTCTGCCCCTCTACCCTTTTGCTATCTAGGATTCAAGGGAAACTTCAATAGATTATTCTTAATGTATATGTTACAGAATTGAATGAACTGAAATCGTAAGACTCCAGATTTTGTTTTTTGCCAACGAACCAGCATGGATGATGGTACAGTTTAGAAGGATTTTTTTATTTTGAAAAAAAAAAAAACTGATAAACTCGAAACGGTGAGATAAATATTAAAGTGGAAGGGAATTGAGGATTATTTTTTCTTTAATTTGTGTTTTTATAGCATGGTCGTAATTTGCTAGCAAAATATCTGGTGAATGGGATGGCTTTGGAGCAGACTTCACAACTGAAGGAAAACCAACTGAACTTCCTGAATCTGTGGTGCCTGAAGCTTATAGGGAGTGGGAGGTTAAGGTTTTCGATTGGCAGACTCAATGTCCACCCTTGCTCACCCACAGGACCTTCTTATGACTTACAAAACTATCAAACTACTTCCCACTGTAGGATGTGAAGCCGATGCTGCAACTCGGTACAGCATGGATGAGAGGGTTGTTGGAGGAGTAGATAATAATGTTTCTGCCTTTGCATATCAATCTGGTGGTTCTTATGCGGCTGTCTGGCCAATTGTCGATAATGGTCAATATAAGAATTGGAATCGGAGCACTACTTGACCAATCCTCGAGATAAGGAGTCTCGTTTGAGAATAATTCAGGTTGTTCATGTAGCGAATACAGGGATTGAATTACAAAGTATCGGAGTTTTTTGCGAGCAGTGGTATGGACCATTTAGAAATGGTGACCACCTAGGTGGATGTGCTATCCGGGATTCAGCATTTGCTTCTACCTCTGCCTTGAAAGCTTCTGAGGTTGTTGGTGTTTGTCAGGGTCCAGTGCTGTTTCCACTTCTGATTCTTCTCAAAATGTAAGTTTGCAAGATTCCTTCCCTTATCTTGTCTTATCTTCATTTCATCCAGAATCATTGAAATTGATCTTGGCCTTGGCCTAGTTTACTAGGCATTCTGTTCATTAACTCTTGGTTCATGCAGTCACGCAGTCCATTTCTATGAATTCAAAGTTTTATTAGATATGTGAAATAAGAATAATGTTATATATCATTTGCCAAGATGGAACTTGTTTATTTCTGATTTTTAAACTATTCCATCCATAAGGATTGGATTAATTCTTTTAGACCAGCTTTCTTTTTTCCTTCCTCATTTTTGCTTTCCGAGTAATGTAGAGTTCATGCCTGCATCAGCCTTGCGCTCATGCACTGAAAGAGTGAGACAGGTTTTGTCTTGGTGAATTCAAAGTTTTTGATGTGTGTTGGCTGTAGAATTATGCTAGTTTTAGCACTCAAAAAATGTATTAAAACAAATCCTACTCCATGCCCTGAATAAATACAGTCAACTAATTTTTAATTAATCCAGGTCTTGATTCAAGAACTAATCGATGACAAGGTGTGGAAGACAGTTAGAGACGAACATGATCTCATTTTGCTTCCCATGCAATTGTGGAGTTCACTAGAAGGAAACAAAGGTGGTGTGAGGTATATGGCTGTTTGATCATGGGTACGCTGTTACATCAAGATGCATCTTCTCAAGCGATGTGAAGTTGAAGGCAAGTTGCTGCAGACTGATCGTTACTATTATTTGATTCCACTATAGTCAAATTTTCACATGTTTTTCAGTTTCACATCTAGAAATCATTGGTTTGAAATTACTTGAGTTAGATGGTAAGTGCATCCATTGATGGATCTTTTTTTCTTTCTTTTAACAACGAGGCTAACCTGTAGGTTCATGAAAAAATCTCATCGACCTATTTGAGGTCAAAAGAACTCTTGCATGATCGCATCTATTTACGTCAAGCTGAGAAATCTATTCAACCAGTATTCTTATTTTTCTGGAATTATGTTTGTGCGCATTCATCATTATCTTCTTATTTTTATGTCGAATAAACAAATCTGAAGCTGGGGCAGATGGGTTTTTGACCGTTTGTTGACATGGACATACTACATGGAGGTTCGTGCTTTTCTTGACATCAACCTTTGTTTCTTTTGCAGGAAATTTTGATAGCACATGAAAGTGCAATGTCAGAGGGTGTCTAGCCTGAGATGACCATTCATACCAGCTCAATTTATTTGCAATGCACAGAAAGTATGCTGCTATTTTGTATGTACACTGTTTTCAAGACAAATTAATAACAAAGATGTGGTTTTGTAGTGTAGATATATTCTATTGGTTTTGGCTAAATAGGAGATGGAGGATAGAACGAGACAGTATATGCTGTGTTCAGTCTCTCCAAATTCCTTATAGCACAAATACAGATTAAAAGGAACATGTAGCATTGGAAGATTTTCGTTGTTGATCAATTTTGACAATTACTTTCAAGTACAAGGACCAATTTCTGCTTTTCAATCCATCATGCAAGACTCTATAATTGGCACAGATGGGGTTAACCCCAAGTTATTAGCATGCTGTGATAGTGTGATGTTTTTCAACCTGGGGTTCAGCAATGCCTGGAGTATGAAAATGAAACTTAAGATCCTCGTTCTTCAAAAATCAACAAACAGAGTGCTTAAATAAAAGCACAACAAATTAACTTATCAACATGAACAGCTATAATAACACTTCACACTAAAGTTTACAAAGCTTACGATCACTTTCCCCAGTCACACAGCAATATAAATGCAAGTGGACAAATGTTCAAGCACAGAAACTTCCAAAAATCTAAATCCTCTGTTACTCGGAAGGAATTGTAATCATTTCTCAAACTACTGTTACCAATCATCCTCATCTTCCAGCTTTGCTGTGCGGCCTGCCAATGTGGGTGTAGTTCAAAATACAGGACTACGATTGGTAATCATAAATTACTACGCAATTGTATCTAAAATCGCCATCCAAAAATATCTCTATAGTACTTTAGTTTTAGTTCTATATCCTTTTAACTGTTTTTTAATGCTTAATTGCAAGGTATAAAAGCATTATGAAAATCGAAAACAACTTTACAATAGTTAGATTTTCGCTTTGGAATCATCTTTTAAATCTTCCCAGGTTATCATGAGAATATTATGATTGGCAAGTCTTAATACATTAGTACCAGAAACCATTTTGTCAAGAACATTAGTTCCAGAAACAATGATTTGATAATTGCTGATTAAAGGCTTCTTTCTTTCAAACATCTACCGTCACCAATTATGAAATGTGCATTAGAAATTCCCAGCAAAGTGACAGTTCCAGCAATAAGTAAAATGTAAGAAGTGGAAAATGGGAATCATCTGAAAACAAAAGGCTATAAGGTACCTGTACATCACATATTCCCAAGATATAGTGCACCTGGTGCATCTCTCATGCTCATATTCAGACTGTTTCGCATAGTTCGTCTACCAATTCCTGCATTGCCTTTTTGCATCATGGCAACAAATTCACCATAGTCAATTCTTCCATCCTGAAACAACACGTACCACCAAATCAATGAAGTTTGGTAGCAAGCAAACAGGTGAGGGAATTCAAATAACTGAATCTGTTTGCCAACCCCCACTGTATATAAATGTAGATGACTTACATTATCTTGATCAACTTCTTTGATTATGTCTTCAAGTAAAACATCAGTCATGTTATGCTCAGCACAAGCTTGTTGAAGCTCATCGACTGTAATATAACCGCTTCCATCCTTGTCAAAATATTGGAATGCTGCAACAAGATGTTCCTCGCGCTCTAATTTGTTAAGATGAACTGTAGCAGCTACAAATTCCTTATAGTCAATTGTTCCACTGTTGTCCACATCAGCCTGAAATTGACAAAAATAACTAATCAGCTGATTAGAAGATAACCACTAAGATTTAACATAATAAATATGAAAAGCATATGCATAAAATGAGGAAAAAATAAGAGTATGAAAATGGAGAAAAGGAGATGTGACTGGGAAAAACAATGGAATAGAGAAGTAAAAAAATGTACAGAAACAACCAGATATGCAGATATCTGCTTTGACACAAACATCTTACCGCATCCATAAGATCACGTATCTCTGTATCCTTCAAGGTAGAGCCATATCTTCGCAAACCAGCTTTGAGTTCATCAAATGTGATTGCACCACTGTTATCAGTGTCCATAGCCATGAACATTTCTTTCAAACCAGCAATTTCCTCCTCAGAAAGGCTTTCAGCTATTACCTGATAATGTGAAACAAGTACAAGTCATCAGAATGTATATGGTATAAAGAGCTGAATCCAAGACATGACAAACTGTCAATCAATCCTCTAGCTTCAGAAGTAGCAAAGTAAGCAACGTCAAGTGAGTATGCTTTCCAGTTAAAATGATAGACTGCCCATAGGTGCGAGAGAGTAACTGGGAAACAAGCAAAAACTATACGAGGACTAGTGACATGGGTGTGTAACCAGTGCCTTCATCTGTATTTTCCAAGTGATTAAGTATTCTCCATGAAGTGCGCCCACTATTATCTAGACTGCTAAAAAATATGTTGCATATGAACATGCACATGCCCTTACCCGTAAAGCCATCTTCTTTAATTTATTCATTGCAGAGAACTGCTTGAGACGAGAAAGTACAGCGGGATCCAGCGCTCTATCAGGAGCAACTCCATTTTCACATATCCAAGGATGACCTGGTAAAGCAAATATATGTCAGTTTGACCTAGAAGTTAGCTGAAAATCAAATAATGTACGAATACAGCAAGCTATGCATATAAGGAATTCCCACAATAGCATAACGATTTTGGATCCAAATCCAAAAATTGCAGACTCTACATAATTAAGTTTACTAGCAAGCCTACTTCAGGGCAGTGAGTTCCAAAGCAACAGTGAATTGAAGATCAGCAATGCACAAACTAATGTGGTAATTCAAGGACAACATGATGTTTTACATTCAGGCATCGTGCAGCCTAAATTGATTGACCCAAGGGGAACACAAAAAGGAAGTCATAAGTTTTTTTAGCACTGTAAACACAGCAACGGATATGTAGACTACACATCCTGCTATATGGTATTTGGGTTGCTTTACCAAAAAACACAGAAAGCAAAATCCAAATTGATATAGCAGCCTACCCAATTATCATTCATATAACTCAAGAAACTACTGAAAGGTCAGACATACACAGCACTTCATGAGCTGTCAAACGCTCTGAAGGTGAAGAGCAAAGCATCTTCCGGATGAGATCTTTGGCACTGTCTGATATTAGGGGCCATGGGTCTGAGTCAAAGTCGATATAACCCTTCAACACAGCATCAAATATTCCTTGTTGTGTTTCTGAAATCCAAAACAGAAGAACTTTTCAGTAAATTGCACAAAGAATAAAAAAGCTTAAGCTTTTATAGCAGTATTCCAAAGAACACCAACCTGCCCAAAATGGTGGCACTCCACTTAGCAATATATACAATATGACCCCAGCTGTCCACACATCTGCTTCTGGCCCGTAGTGCTTGAGGAGCACCTCTGGAGCAACATAATATGGGCTTCCAACCACATCAGTGAAAATTTGACCTGTAATAGCCAACCACATATAAGCATCAATACTCAAGATTACATTGTTAAATCATGTATTGAAAGGTTTCGTGAATGCTACACATTACTGTATCTCCAGAGTTTGATTTGAGGTCTTTAGAGAAGAAAAGTGTTTCATAAGTTCGCTATACTATTCAAGCAATTATAGGTATGCATACAAAAAGCTTTAATTATTTAAATTCATTCTAACAAAATGAATACCATCAAGCACAAGAGAAGGTACAGAATTTTAGATGTGAAGAGTTATTAATCAGTAAAACATGTAATCTAATTGGTAAAAACATTTCATAAAAAAATAGATGGATGAAGTAACATTCATATTTTAATATCTTGATGTTTTTTTTTTACAAACATCTTTAGTATCTTGATATGCTGATAATTCAACAAAATGCAAACGATGTGTTGTATACCTGGTTTGAAGAACACAGAGAGTCCAAAATCAATAGCTTTAAGCGAGAAATCATCATCCTTATTCACTAACAAGAAGTTCTCTGGCTTTAAATCTCTATGCATAACCCCTAGCGAGTGACACGCCTCCACAACCCCTACAATAATCTTAGTCAACTCGGCTGCCTTCCTCTCGCTGTAATGCCCCCTTTGGATGATCCTATCAAACAACTCTCCTCCTGAGCAAAGCTCCATTACAATATGAACATACAATGGATCCTCGTAGGCACCCTTAATGGTCACAATATTCTTGTGACCTGCCAAGTGGTGCATTATCTGAATCTCTCTCCTAACGTCCTCAACATCCTCCTTGGAAATTAACTTTCTTTTGCATATAGACTTGCAAGCATAATCCATCCCCGTAAGAATCTCAGTGCATAAATAAGTAGTGCCAAATTGTCCTTGTCCTAATTTACGACCTAAAGTGTAAAGATCACGAATGTTTGGAGTTTTATGGCCTAAAACATAATAAGCCTGGTTATCGACACTGCGCCTCATTATTGTATCTTTCTTGGTAGGGCTAATGAGAGGTAAATTGCTGTCCTTTTTGGGGGTGAGTTCTTGGGAGGTTAGACTTGAAAAGGAATGCTCAGAGTTGGAGTGATCAGAGGAGGCGTGGCGCTTAGAATTGGAGGCAGTGGCGGTCGATTGCTCGTCGGGCTGATTGTAGCCCTGATGAAGTATTCCTTTGAAAGATCCACGGCATGTATTGCCCATGGAACAACCACAATTCCCTTTAATCACTTCACCACCTTGTCCTCATCTAATGAAGTCTCATCAATTACACTGCAAGAACGAAATTTACATCATAATTAAAAACAAAAATCCAAATTTGGAAACTTGTGCACATAATCTATACATGCGTTTTTATGTGCATACACAAGCAGACAAATCTAATTCAAGATTAGAAAGCATTTAACATCAGATCAAGCCTCCTGTTCGGTTTGTTTCGTCCGAAAATGAATACCCTCTTCATTTCCGATGAAGGGAGCGAAAAAAAGTACACAAAACGAAAGCTTTTGCATCAAAATACATGAAAAAAAAAAGGGGGATGATAACTTACCGGTCAAAACCCAACAAGAACAAGTCTTTACAACAGAATACCATCACAAATTACAAAAGTAGAAAAACCCAACAAGGAAAATAAGCCATTTAAAGAAAGTGACAGGATTCAAGCACAAGGAAAGACATGATAACTTAAGTACTTACCTATATAATGTCTTGAATTATACAAGGGAAAGAAAGGATGGATCTAAAGTGTAGGTAGGAGAAGGAAAAATGGAAGAAAAGAGGAGAAACCAAGTTTTAAAACATAACACGACTGTGAAGTTGTTTGTTTATTAATATGATGTTGTGAATATTAAATGGGGTCTGCTGTTGTTGCTGAGAAACATCGGATTGGAGAGTGCTGACCAGCTAACATTTTTTTTTCCCCCTCTTATTTATTTATTTGTTTTTGTGGAAGAAAGGGTACGCGGCTTTACATGTTTCCTTTGCCATTGTTTTCCTTCTTTTTAACCTTTCCATCAATCACTTCTACAAAACAACAGTTTTCTTTAATTTCCTCCATTTTTGTTTTTGTTTTTTTTGTTTTTTATAAGAGTAATTGTTATTTGCTACCTCTCTCTCTCTCTCTCTCCCCCCCTCTCGCTCTCTCCCTCCCTTCCTTTTATTACACGGTTTTCTTCCAAGAAATGCTAACCAAGCAAAAAAAGGTTCCATCTTTGACCTCAGACATGACAATTCCAAGGTGGGTTGTGTTTGAAGAGTAAATTTCGCTGGCTCGCTGAATACGCTTGATTGGTTCGTCATCATCACGCGCTGTTAGAGATAGTCGGTCTCTCTGACAACATGGATTTTTCTTGTGTCGATGGCAAAATATCGCAGCAACTATTAGTTTGAGAAGGATAAATTTAGCTCTGTAAGATCTAATTTGAGACACCCTCCTCGTGTTTCCTCTCAATTTTTTCTGTTATAACTTTCAAGCTACCATTTATGGCAATGGTGAATGGTGAATGGTGAATGGTGAATGGCACATTGCATCAGAGGTGGCTGAGCTGATTACATCAATCAAACAATCTTGACTGTCTGATCCTCTCTGGGTAGGGCCCATCTGGTGCAAGCAAGGAAACCAGCCCTAAACCCCAAAGCTAGAGGCATTCACGATCATCATTATTATGACATCATCATCCATCATCCAAATGCTCAATTGGACTTTGCACATGAGCTGAATTTGGATGTTTGTTTGTCGGTTGCTGTGGTTTTTTTTTTTAATTATATTTTATTTAAAAATATATTAAAATAATATTTTTTTTATTTTTAAAAAATTATTTTTAATATTAATATATTAAAATAATCTAAAAATACTAAAAATATATTATTTAAAAGTAAAAAAAAATAAAAATAATTTAAATTTTTTCAAAAATAATTTTTTTTTAAAAAAAATGATCTCATTTAAATAAAATAGATTTGTGTAGATGGTAGGGAGGTGAGGTTAGTTCAGATTTTTTTTTAAGTCACAACTCATTCAAATAAAATCCACACCTCTCAACTATTTAGGTGGTGGCCCAGTGGTAAAAGTTTGGGATCAAGAGGTTTGCTTCCTCTGTAGTCTCAGGTTCGAGCCCTGTGGTTGCTCAAATGATGGCCACTGGAGGCTTACATGGTTGTTAACTTCAGGGCCCGTGGAATTAGTCGAGGTGCACGCAAACTGACCCGGACACTCACGTTAAACTAAAAAAAAAAAAATTCACACCTCCCTCCCTGATTACATATCCGGTTACCGTATAATGAGATTTGTTCAAGAATACCATAGAAATTATTTTTAAAATGTATATTTATTTAAAAATATATTAAAATAATAATTTTTTTAATATCAGAAAATAAAAAGATATAAAAATAAAAAAATAATAATTAATTTAAAACTAAAAAAATAATTTTTTATTTTTTCAAAAAGACGGTAAAACAGTTTCCCCAAACCCTCGATTAAGACCACTACTTTGTTCATTGAAAGTTATAATTGTGAAAAAAAGGAAAGGATGAGGGATTTACGTTTCAAAGAAAACAATTCAAAGCTACAAGTATTCGTCGAGTAATCATTGCGTAGAAAAATATGCAGTTCACCAGTCGAGTATTCATTCACACTGCTATAAAAACCAAAACGAGAAAAACAAAAAACTAATTAATCATGTCGGAAAAACAACATCGCTTTCCTCCATCCTTGAAAAAACACTAAAACCAAATGACATGGCAATTTTCGTACCATGTTTTTTCTTGAAAAAAACCCCAACACTCTCTTACCTCTCTAGTATTCCCTGAACTTCCTCTCTCTGTGCACAAAGAAGCAGGACAAAAATCAAAAGCAGAGGGGGCAACGAAGATGAAGGGGTCTTTTTTTGAGAGGGGGGTGGATAGGGTGGCTAGATCCGGGGATGGGGAAACAGGAAGGTAGGGACTGCTTTTTGATGGGGGAGTTAAGGGGGTGTAGGGGAGTCGATGAAAAAGAAGGAGTTGTTTCTGAGACGAGGGTTGACAGATTCGGGAACGATGAAAAGGGAGGACGTACAAGCTGTTGAGAGCATACAAGAAAAAGGGCCAGTGATGTGGGTTCTCTTGGCTGCTCTTGTTTGCTGCTGCTTTTTAATTATGGCTTGCTTGATGAATTTATTCTAAGATTTATCGTGTTTTTCATTATTATTGTAGAGTATGAGGTAAGATGAAGAAGGAAAATGTGTCAAGGTCAGACGAGGCTATCAATAGTCAAGTGGATAGTATCCCAATTGAGAATCACTTGATCAAATACTCAGAGATTTCTCCATAGAGATGATGTCAATGAGGATTGCATGGTAAGCTTCCTCATTTCTTTAGCATAAATGTGTCAATGCTATCTTCCATTACATAAAGAGTTTGTTTGGTTAGCTCTCTCATTTTTTTTGGTTTTTTTCTCCCCCTGGATTTAGATGACTATGAGGATTGCATGGTACGATTCTAAATATCCTTCAAAGGTTGTCTTGGAAAAAACTATGAACAGAAAAGTCAATTGCAATTGTCGTTGTCTCAAAGTTAAAAAAAAAATGCACATTGAAACTTTGCGTCTGAACTGAAAGCATTTTACTAATAGGATGAGAAGTTTGGATGGGGGCTTTTGTTGTGCATCTTTGGATTTTTTCTTTTTAAACTTATCGGCGGAGGCTTGGTTCGACCAAGCCGCGGAGTATTGGAAAACACTTTCATCGTGTAGATTCTATAGTTTTCTCATAAAAAAAGGCTTTCTTTCCTCTCTCTCTTTTTTTTTAATTCAAGCATTGCTTAAACAGAGGGCTTATGATGTTTTTGCTTTTGACTTCCCCCCCTAGATTCCTGTTATCGCATGCCTTTGTTTTTCTCTTTGGATGTTTTCTTTTGTTACACTGTTCTTGGTCATCAGAACTAATGGTCTCTGTGCATTGCAGGATGAATTAGTCTTCATGGCGGCTGCCTGTGGTTGCTAAGGAATTTTGTTGCTTCTTAGACTGTAAACTTTATAGATTTTTTTTTGCAATGTTTTTATTTGTTAGAAACCAAGCTTTATTAAGTCTGTCTAGCATCAATTCTAGTTCTTGGTTTGTTACAACTTTTTATGCTTGCACGTGCCT
>Ga0307515_10007730_pt1 | contig 21164 bp, 23 predicted proteins | sample 17_EM_MG_FD_194513 | JGI IMG/M metagenome (GOLD analysis project Ga0307515, IMG submission 194513) | Populus trichocarpa ectomycorrhiza microbial communities from riparian zone in the Pacific Northwest, United States - 17_EM | ecosystem: Host-associated > Plants > Roots > Unclassified | place...
TAAACCAACAAGACAAATTCCCAGAGGGCTGTGGAGCAAATCGCTCTTGGTACATAACCAGACCATTTTATAAGTCTCCCGCGCCGCAGTTGAAAGTATCTTTATATGTGGAACGGAGTGCGAAGCTGAGTTGAAACGTAAAAGCCTCCCCCTTACTCCCCTTTGTTGCACGCGGTTCTGGATCTCTCTCTCGGTGTTTTCCGAGTTGTCAGGACACAACGTTTTTTGTTGTCCAACGCCCGATGCAGGGTTCAGTGTCTGTTCACTGATGTCAATTGGGGAGGTGCGTTTTCATATATCGTATACCTACGTACGTAGCCCCTCATAACAAGACAAGATTTGCAGGAAGCGTGGTAAACGGGCTTCCGAATCCCCTTGAAAATTAGGTATCCTGTGGAGAAGGAAACACGGGTATATGATGACGATCGAGCTGACTGGGCCATCGTGGGGAAACTTCTTCCCGCTGTGTGAATTTTTTGAGTGACGGGTCTCGCCGTGACCATCGGAGCTGGAAGGAAGCCTTCCTGTATATGGTAAAGCAAGGGCGGGAAGTAGCAGCTTAAGCGCTTACTCATCGGGTCAACACTTCCGCGATGTTCATCTCGTCTTAAATTGCATGCACAGGTTCTCAGCAGGGTAAACCATCGAACCTGTTTCCTACCACTTCCCATCCTACAAATCCAACTGCGAGAAGGCTTACGCATCCCTCATACCCACGAGGAAGCCGTGTGGTGTGGCCACAACCACGAGGTTGCAGGCCTCAGAGGGTTCAGGAAATGAAAAAGGGGTGGCTCCCACAATACGAAACCCACGAATTTATTGTATGCGTCGTCGGATCTTGCATTCGTGATGAGTCTAGAAGAAGCAGTGGTCGTGGGGAAAAACGAACAGGTATAGAACATTCGATAAGTTGCAACCCTCTAACTCCCAGCCGAGATTCTCTCCCGTCCCGAAGAGTGGAAGACTTTGATCCGGTCACGTCACGCTTTTTGAATTTCGGCCGTATTTCAGCTAGGCTCAGGCTGGACAGCTTCCGGCCTTTATCTTTCCGATGACCAAGGAGTTTTTGGCTGCGATCAATACATCCCAACCCGAGGAAGAACGCGTAGAGAAACACCCCCTGGCTGTGTTCTGTCATACCCGATCTCCAATCGCACATGTCCACGTAGTTCACAGTGGCACTGGACAAGTGAGAAAGTCAGGCCGGGAACACTAATACCCATGAGCCCCATAGGGAATAGAAAAACCCAGCCGAATCCAGTGGGTCAGGTCGCAAAAACATGGGTCGGGACCGTGTCAAACCTCCGTGAGCTTCCGCTTACGGGAATGATTTCGTGTTTCGAGTATCAAACACCCATAGTGAGGGAGAAAAAAAAAGAAGGCAAGAGTCATCAAAACTCGCGATCGCGAACAGCGTACGGCCCCTTTCGTTCACCTGAGAGTCTTCTGGGTGAGATCCTAACTCACCCCCGGTGAAGAATGATTGTGATCGAAATGGAATTACATCATAGCTCACTGTGCAGACGCGGGAGTAATGATACGCGTGGTCACTGTGCAGTGACGCCCCCCTAAGCGCTTCTATCTGTGCTCCAGACGGCACAATATAGGCTGTAGGCTGTACAACGACTGTGCCTGCCCCTGCTCGTCAAACGTAGAGCCATTATGTAGTTGAGGCATAAAGCGGTGACGCCCCCACCCATGAACTGACTCCTCCATTAAGGACGGAAGCAATGATATAATGACAAACGAAAAGCCAGCCGTCCAAGCAAAGCTAGCAACGTGAATCACGGGGGAACGGGGACCTACAAATTGCTGGATCGCATCGCGCTCCGCTGGAGGCAACGCGTTGATCTGTTCACATGTCAGCTGCAACACCTGGTACAGCATTTGCTATCTTGAAACAAATGAGCCGACAGCTGAATATTATGGGGTCCCGCAAAGCAGGGGTTGTGACCCACCTGATGGGTGGAATCAATCCCTAGGTCCTTAACTTGGGAGGCGGCACGTCTTGGGGCGGCCCCTGTGCCGCAGGAGGGGCAGGACCACGATAGCAAGGTTGTGTTGTGGAGGTGGTGATTGCTGCACCGGCCGCTGTCCGTACATGCTTTGTGGAGGCGTGTGCTGGTGTAGCGGCATCGGTAGCTGTTGGTAGCTTGGGACTGAGGGAGCAGAATATGATGATGGCGCAGTGGGTTGCGAAACTGTCGCACTCAACATCCGCTATGGACACGCGTATGAGCGACTTAATGAAACAGGTTCGCAACCTCGGGACAGGTTCACACCTGAAGCACTATTGGACATGACTATGGGGATGACTGGAAGTGAACCTAAAAGAGCACCGATCTGAGATCCGCCATGACGGCGGCGAGCCACCCCGCCCCATTAGAGAGCGCCATCAGCAGCGATCGCCAAGCCTCCTGAGGGCCCCCGGCCCCGACGTTCCGATCACCGCTTCCGGCCCGATCGTCCCCTGAAGCGCCTTCTGACATGGTTAAACTTTGTTCTCTAGTCGGAGGCCTCCGGGTAACTGGGCGGTCGAGCCCAAGATTCGCAATTATTTCTGAAGTCAAGGGGACCCAATGGTGAGAAGCTTCTTCGAGGAGGGGCAGGATATCTGCGATATGTGGCCGGACGCTTGGGTTTCCGTCCCAACACCCTTTCACCAGCATCCAGACATCTTCCGAGAGACCGAGAATCTCCCGGTTCTGCGGCCGTGAAGGTCGCCTGTTATCAAGGACCAGCAAAGGCACAAGAATAGGGTAAACTTGGGAGAATGGCTGTTCTTGTGCGAAAAGCTATAGGAAAGATCCTTAGGACGGACTCACCGAAGAGTGCGATGGGATCAAACCTCATAAATAACCATTCCGAGTGCATAGATATCCGACTCCTTCGACGGTCTTGATCTCTCATCAAACAACTCGGGTGCCATCCATCGAAGAGTACCTCCCCAGACCGGCGTAGTCACGGAGATGCTGATAGAAGGGTGACGCAATACGCTCGTGAGGCCAAAGTCCGTGATGCGTGCACAGTGGTTGCTATCGATCAAGATATTGCTCTTCGCATCGTATCGTTAGCTTACATCTAAACGCTCAATGAATCAAACCTACACTTTTCAGGTCTGCATGCACGGACGGCCAATCATGGAGGTATTTTAGCCCACGAGCGACATCTGCCAACTAGAGAAGTGGGTTTAAGTTACCACGCAGGTTTGGCTTTGGGGGAAGATGCTTACCAGTTTTAGTCGGTTGGTCTCGGGACACGCAGTGATAAAATCCATGATTGTACCATGTTCCATCCAATCTGAAACCATCATCAAGGTATGCGGAGATTTTGTGGCGCCTACCAACGGTAACAGGTTCGGGTGTCTGAATTGTTTCCACAACACCACTTCGCGACAGAAGTTCTATTCCACTCTCGTTAGGATATGTCATATCCCTGCGCTGTGAGGCAGGGAACAAGCAGAAAGTCGCACCATTTCCACATGGGCAAGGTCTATCCTGGAGTGGACCCGCAACACCTTAACGGCGACCCTGGAACCTCGGTACACCCCACGCCACACGTCTGCGGTTCCACCTCTCCCGCATGGGATTACTCCAATCCTCTGCAACTCATCGGTCACAGCGTACGAGGATGGCAACAACCTGTGTTCGCTACACATCTTCCTAAGTGTCAGGGAGAACCTCTCTCGATGGTAGCGACACAGGCCAGAGTTCTCGCGCGAACCCTTGTGTACGTTAGCTGGTTACAATGGGAGAAAATGGTTTCACACCCACTTGTTCCAAACAATCTATTATCACAGTAGCCGCCTCGATTGGCAGTGCGTACAGTGACTCCCGCCCGGTTTTGGACGCTAGTGCGTGTTTGAGAAACTCGAAGTAATAACCAGGATCTTGGGCCTGGAATGTCCCTCGAGCAGCTAGCGGTTGCTCAAGGAGTTTCATGACTGAGAAAACAGTCCGAGTTTAGTGATAAATGAAGGAGATGAGAACCGGTACATCTACCCGAGGTTTGACCGAAAGGCGTGATAGATGCCGGGGATAAGTGGGTTCTTTTAGAGGACTGTAGGCCAGTGCCATAGACACCAGGCTCGCCTACAGGTTCTGGTGAGCCCTGGTGTATACTCAAGTCGGTGTTGCAGCTGCAGTGGTGTTTATGGTGATCGTTATCCCCGTGAATGGCTATGCTCGAGTGTGAAGAGAGAGGGGACCGTCTTGCAATGATGGGAGGCACCGATTGCCGGTGGGAGTGTAAAGAAGGAGAATTCGGATCGCGACCGCAAGAATAATCGTGCTGGCAGCCTTGGAGTGTCATTAGATCAAACGTTTATTTCCGGCGTATCACCTGTCTCGGTAGTTGTGGAGGATACTGTCGTAGGTTATGGGGAGGGAGAGAATGAGGTTGGAATACACCGGAAGGGTTCCAGGTGGAGCGGCGGGAAGGGTAGGAGTAGAGCGTGGCGGGACCTCTCCTTGTGTCCGTGAGAGCAGTGCTAGCGAGAGTGGGTGGAAGATAGGCACTTGGCAGCATATAGAGCGGTCTGGGGAGTTCATATATGAAACATTTTAACGCTGAAAGGTGTATCGCCCCGAAAGCGGTTAGCGAAGAGGTCCCGGTACAACGTAGGCGATGGCCTACAGATATCACTAGCAAGGAAAGAGAGCTGATACCGCGTAAACAATTCCAAGCAGCTTTGTCCTTGTTTGCATTGTCTTTCCTTTTCCAGCTCCTCGTCCCTTGCGCATCGTCGTCAGGTCTTTGTATGCTGTGTCAACCAATCAGAACAAAGTCTTCCCCACATTGTCGTCTCGTCCTCATCGACGTTCACAACGGTGCCCGCCCCTCTTACCTACGGCCAACAGCACATCATCCCCGCTCTTTATCTCTATCCCCTCAATGATTCCTTCGTCCCCAAATTCATCACCCTCCTTCCACAACAGGGCGTAAAGATTGGTCGTCAAACAAACACGAAGATGGTGCCAGCAGACGCAACGTTTCACTTGATCTAAAAGTTCTCAGCCGATGACATGCCGAAGTATGGGAACAGGACCGAAGGGTAATTCTCAACTTGCTGCTTCTCTCTTGGGAACACGAGGATAACCCCGCTCTCCAGATTTACATCAAAGATGTCAAAAGTTCCATGGTACATCCATCAATGGCGAGAGGTTCAGTGGTGACCGGTGAAGGTCTAGAATCCGAACCCCTCGAATTGAAGTTCGACGATACCGTTATAAGTCGCTTCCATCCGCTCCCGACAGCATACACAGCTACATACAGCATTCTCATTCAACTAGGGATTTGGCACCGACATTTTCGGCGAAGACAATGAAACCATCATCCACTACAAGGCCACTGCCCGTGCCCTCTGTCCTCAACAAGCAGGATGCTCAAGCCGCTGCCCATGCGGAGCAACAACAACTTGCCCAGAATCCACCCGGTTACGCCCTTTCAAGTCGGCGGCCGGGCCCAGTAACGCGTTCAATTTCAATGGTCCGGGTCTTCCCGTCAGTGGCCAACGTCATGCGATGCAACCTCGGGCTTGTCGGCATGGGCGGAATCATGCGCCCGCCCGGTAAGAGTGGTCTCACTTTCGACCACATCCTCAGCCGCCTCCAAGGTGAACTCCAGAAAAGTCGCGAGACTGGCGCTGAGCTCCACTCTCTCAACGGCTCGATGACCGAGATTCACGACACTCAGTGATACTATGGTTGGTCATCTCGTTTCATCATAGCGGTCCCATCGCCTGATACTCCTCCCCTCCCCGATCCCAGCTGAGATGAAGGCGAAATTGAAAGACAAAGAGGGACAAGAGCCAATCGCAAGATTGTGCGCAGGTCCTTCAGTATGTATGTAAAGCAAACTGTCGTAAGCGGCCCCGCCACCAACCCACTACTCCGCCGATGCGGAGTCCCCCGACAACTGTATAGCTGCGCGGCTGTTCGGATCCGTTGTTTTCCCCCTTCCTCCAACCTTTTGTGTCCTATAAACCTGTGGTCATCGACCATCCCTTTCTGCTCAGTACGAACTCGGTCTCCTGCGCACATCCGAGCCTCTAGTATCGATTGGCTCAAGTCGAACTCTGTCTTGCTACGTATGTTCAGTGGTCAGTCGCCGGCGTGTGCCAGTATTTTCGATTGTACAAAGTCAGGATTATTAAGATCACATGTTTTGTCTACGGTAAGTACTCTCGATTCGAAATCCCCGTTGTCGCCCAGCGCAGTTTGGAAAGTTTTCTAAGCGATTGCATCTGCAACGTCTGTCCCCATCGTTTGCTATGTACCTACTGTGATTCGCCTTCCCACCTCAGAGAATTCTTCCTCCACGAATCTTCTCACCGAGTCTGCCGCAAAGAAAGCCCCGGTCACCACCCCAACCCACCCTTTCCCAACACGGAAATGACCGCGCGTCTGGCCTCGACTGACCTTGGGCCGACTTGGTCCCCACCTGCACTGCCAGGGTGTGATTTCCGCGATAGTGTCCGTAGGAAAAACACGCAATGTACCGGCCATTGCGATCAGTGACTCGAGGGTGCGTACCAACGCTACTTATGGGATGGGATTAGGTGAATATTCCATCTGGTCAGACGAGTGGAATGTGCATCACTACCGCACATGTCCATTGGAGGCTAATATATAAACGTTACAGACATGTGGAACCCACCCACTGGGGTTATTGAATGCTCGCGCGAGCTTTCGTGATTCTCACCCTTGCTACCAGTCTCTTCCCTGCGCCGGCGACGAAACAGCTTAAACGCACCCCCAATTCTGATTCAGCCATCTGGAGCTACCCAGCGGGATCAGAGACCAAATAAAGGTGCGAGCTCTCTTCTCAATGTGTATACTTATCATGTGAAGGCACTAGGACCAGTCCAGGCGACGGCTCTGGGATCCACATCGGGAAGAGCGAACTGCTCACGGCAAGAGAAAACTTGCATGCAGGCGGCGGTCATCCCATTCGGATCAAACTCTAGCTTGCTTCGTTCTCTGGTGCAGGAGGTGTCCAGTCCTCATCGTGATTCTTCGTGGGCTCTCTCGAGATACTTTGGGGGGGTTGGCGTGTGGATTAGTTGCCCTCGACGGCCCGGAGAACCTCTTGAGGGCAGAATGGATGTGAGAATGTGAGATTAACCTGACTTTGTTAGTGATAGAGACGCATATAGTTTTATACCGAGTTTAATAGCTATGGGCTTTCGTCCCGTATTCTATCCTCCGGTCTCACCAACGATGGGAGCAAACTCGTCGATGGGCGTTCAACGTAATAATGGTGGCTCGCCTACGTGTCACTCAACAGGTGTGGTAAGGTTTCACTTGCTCTCCTTTCAGCGTCTTCAAATTTGCAGAGTTACGTTCAGCACCTAGATCATCCTTGTCGATAACATATCCCCGGTCACGCAGTAACATCAGCCAAACTGTATTCGGACCGCTAACACTCCCTGAAGAAAAATCAAATCGATAATGCCGGGATACCAGTAAGATCACAACAGTCAAAACCACACAGCGGGCAACTGGTGGCCGATGAACGCGGGCGCCAGTCCGTTGGTGGAAAACGGGTATAGGGTATTCAGGAGTCCGGGCGGATGAAGGGTGCTTGTTTTGCACTCTAAAAATAAGTAGATGCACGTTACTGGTACCCGCAGTTTTCAGGGAATGAATTAAGTACCAGGGCTTTCGGGTTGGCGCAGTCAGCCGGGGTACTACACTCTGGGATACCTCGCTGGGGACACGATTCCCGCGATCTCTTGGGATAAGACCGTGTCCGTGGCGAACCTGGTGGCGGGGTGAATAGTTACCTTGCTGTCAGTTGCCGATGGGTCGGAATTGCGCACCAGCGAGGGACACTATCGGGGACCACAGGGGCAAGAGGAGTTGGGGTCGCTTTGTAGTGTAGATTTAACGAGGGTTCGGTTGGAATGATGGGCAGTGTATAGGGCGTCGCAGCGGGGATGGGGAGACGCATGAGGTGACTTGAGGGCGATAATATACCCAGCGGTGGTGGAACCAAGTCCATAAACCAACGATAAACACGGGGCTTTGTGAGGCAAAGAAGCCAAGTAAGGCCGACCATTTCTCCACAACTACCTGCCGTGGGACGACTTCAAGGCTGTGTGGGGCTGTTCGCTTATGGTAGTTACCGCACCGAACCATGTGCATGACCTATTGAGAGTCATAGTCTCGAACTGAACAAACCGCTCGAATACTGTATGCGCTTACGATATCCAGCCTGTCAGGGGGCTGATCGGACGTGAGTATAACGGAAGCAAGCAGAGGGGTGGTCGTGACGGGGCGGAGTTGCGGGATGCCACCCTCTGCTTCCTTGGTATCATTTCTAGACTGGTGCACGATAAGAAACGCACTGGAATACATTTTACATCGGACAGTCAGGGACCAATTCGTTGAGGGTCCGAGAACGTCAGGTCCGACGTGGGCTCCTTCGTGTGAGGGACGAGGACGGTGGTCAGTGTCACCGTACGTCTTCTGCATGTTTTCCACGTTTTGCATTACATAGTGGCCGGGCGGGACATGTTTACATAGGCGCGTCATAAGTGAACAAGGTTTGCATGGGTCGGCCTGGAGCAGTGCGCGTCCCTGGGGCCACGTTGATTGTCGGGAGACCGACTATTCCTTTTTGGTTTCGTCTCAACGTCACCTACTGCCCAGCTTGACGTCCATTCGCCGGGTCATGAATGTGACTAGCAAACATCTCCTTTCCTCCCACCAGCATCGATGCCGGCCCACCGAGCTTGCTTGGCTTGCAGGTAGGTACCCCACACCAGAGTCCAATCCAGGCCGATGCACTAATCCGTTTCTTTTACAGTGCTAAGAAAGTGGTGAGAGAGAGCTCCGCTCCACATCCAATACTAGTAAATGTCGATCTGATCGTGGTATTTGTGCACCGTGCTCCTTTCAGAAATGCGTCCCCGGTCCTCGTCGCTGTTTTAGATGCACACATATGGGAATCGAGGATTGCTTCTACGACCCCGTCAAGAAGAAAACACTTTTGCCCGTCACCTCATACTCCCGATCGTCCTTCCGGTACCCGGCCCAGCCTCAGGGTACGCTCCCCGACCCTCATTCCTCCGTTCCAATTGATACCACCGCCACTCCATCAACGGGCAGTCTCCGACGTGACCCTGTCTCAGTGGAGCGAACGCCGAGGAGGAGCTCTACGCATACCACCATCTCCCCATACCGGCACTACCCCCCGGTATCGGACACCCCTCCGGACCACCCTTTGCCCAAGCAGAGGGGAAATTGCGCTGATGCGAAACAAGCACGAGTCTTGAACGAGATGTACGCTCGTACCACCGTCCCCTCCATCAAACAGCAGCAAGAGCTGTTGAAGTATGTCTCATTTTTTACAGTATCGACCGTGCGCCTCATGTCTCCGCTAGGTATAAAAACGAACGGCGATTAATGCATACCAGGCGCCGCCAGTCAGCCTCAGTTCGGGAATCCGGATCGGAGATGACCGACAACGGAGATTCCGCCCACACACCCGGGATCCCTTTCGACATGCGTGAGACTCTGAAAACCACAGTCCGAACAAGGGACGCGGATGATCTTGATGAGTCCGCTAGGACTACACCCGGGGATTTAGAAAGGTGTGTTGACCATGATGAGGTTGAGGGCCAGGAGCTGGAAATAAAACGGATGCCCAGTACTCTCACCACGCTTGGATCTGCTCCCGGTGAAAAGTTCGGCAAGGATTCACGTGCCCCACGCCCTACGCCCGTTGATCCCCACAACGCAACCTCGACATCTGAGGACGGTACGTCTTCAGCCCCACCTTCGCCGGTCACGTACACAATGTTGATTGCTCCCTGATCACCCCCCTTCTTTCTTAACTCTAACGCTCCAGCTTGCGAACGCCTGATCAGACGCGCGTTTGCCCTACATGAACTCCCCTCCCTGATCGAAGCAATCTCCTCGGGTGAGGACGAGAGTGACACGATTCGTTGCCTCCGCGGGGATGACGCACAGACCTTCATCGACGTGATAGATGAGGCACGTTCCACATTCCCTAACACCGTGATATCCGACCGACTAAACCTGACACCCACACGCCCCGCCAACCAGGCATTGGAAATGATCTACCTTTTACCACAGATCCGGAAGAAGTGCCTCAAGCTGTTGTACAAAATGTGTGGTCAACACGCGTATCTGCCAAGGGCCATGCAAATTCACGCTGAGTACGATCGAACCAGTGTTGCATTGTACAGGGGCGGGTCTGCGGACGTATGGAAGGGAATCTATTGTGGTCGGGACGTTGCTGTGAAAGTCATAAGGACATATTCGAACAGCGACCTACGAAAGATAATTGGTGTAGGTTATGTATCGTGCACTCTTTCCACGTGTTAATGTGCTGACCAAAGCCTGTTTAGAGATTCTGTAAGGAGGTGGTGACGTGGAAAGCCCTTCGACATCCGAATGTGTTGCCGCTGATAGGCGTGACAATGACCGAGACTTGCTTCGCCATGATATCGGACTGGATGTTGAACGGAAATATAAACAGCTTTGTGAAGGCCCATCCACACGTGGACCGGCTCAAGCTTGTAGGTTTTCCGTCGAAAGCCCCGCCGTAGCCGTTTTACTGACGGTCACGTGATTCTTTAGTTGATCAGTGTCGCTAGGGGACTGATCTACATCCATAGCGAGAGAATGATCCACGGGGATCTGAAGGGTGTATGTTTTCGAAAATTTTAATCGTGTTCTTAGCTCACCGACCGCAACGCCCGTTCAGGCCAACATACTGATCGACCAGGCAGGCAACCCTCGTCTAGCGGATTTTGGTCTACTTACGATCATCTCGGACCCCACGAACCTCTTGTCTTCGAGCTCGTGCACTCAGGGCGGTACTGCGCGATGGATGAGTCCGGAGCTGATCGACCCGCAGCGGTTTGGATTCAAGGACAGCCGTCCGACGGAGTTCTCGGACTGTTATGCCCTTGGGATGGTTATCTATGAGACCATCAGCGGGCATCCCCCGTTCCACGAGCATACAGACCTGACTGTTTTTGTGAAAGTATTGGAGGGCAAACGACCTTCTCGACGGAGCGGGTTCGCAGACAGCCTGTGGGAGATGGTGGAGCTGTGCTGGACACCGCAGACAGCAGCCCGTCCGAGGATTGAAGATGTTCTGCAGCGTTTGGAGGAGATTGCGTCGCGAGTTAGTTGAATGATTCTCTCTTTTCCTTGTTCGTTTCATTCCTTCTTCGGTAACGTTCTGGTTTGACGGCCTGTAGAAATTGGTATGCCTGGCGCCCGTGTAATTGTGTAATTGCTGACTTTTGGACGATAGTACATATCACCCGCATTCCTCGATAGCATTGAATATAGTAGTTTTTGTCTACGAATCCTATATATCACTGTCCCCTTCTGTTGGCCGTGTGCCTCTGATATTAGAGGGCGACACGGTACACTACGCAACTTTCCAGCCCGCTGATGGGGCTTCGCGTGCACCGCTTCTTTTCCGTCGGGTTCATTGTGGCTGACGACAGCCTGTATCAACCTGAAGCAGGACACGCTCGGCCCGGCGCCCTCCAAAGGTATATGGGGATTCTTATATGAGAATGAGGGTCCAACGTCCAACGTCCAACCTAATTCAATGTAATTTGGTGAGTAGACCACAGCTTCGGAAGCGCGCTCTCCTCGACACTACTAAATAATGCGTATTGGGTCGGGACGATGGGAGCTCTGTAGCTGCGGAATATCCCGGGATTGGTTGGTTGGTGGATACGTTGTGAAACACGAGAGAGAGAGGGGTCGGCGGAACCATATTAGATGTTCGAGTCGTTCCAAACGCAGCAGCGACGGCCGGGGGAGGCAACGTATCTCATGGGCCAGTTGATCCAATAGACAGTGATGCCAATTAGGGGTGCTGGAAAATGAGCTAGTGTGTGTGCACCCGTCTGGAGGAGCACCGGGGGTCCGTAGCGACCTATTTGGACCTTTTGATAAATCCGGGCGCTGAGGTGTGGTAATTTCCCAAGTCTTCGGTGCGGTCACGACATTAGGTGTGTGTCAGTATCCTGATAACGTGGGTGTCAGCATCTGCTTAGTAGACGAGCGGGAGGGCCACATCAGGTAACCCTTCCGAGTCAATACATAGTATTTCGATCGATTTGCCGGCGCGGAACTATCCACCCAAGCGAAGCGCGGGGGAAATAGTTCGGTAATTGCCGGCTCCAAGCTATCCCATCCCTCCCACCGAACGGACTGTCTCTTCCGTAAGTTATATTCTGGGCTAATCAGTGTTCTCACGGTGCGGGTTACGTCGCATTCCCAGACTAGATCTTCTCACACGAGCAAAACCGCATGTTATCTTTCTGGCGTTAGTTCCCGCTCAGAGGTGGGATACCACAGATCGAGGAAAGGCACACGCTAGCAGTACAAAGCGGGGACGTACTGGAATAAATCAGTAGTGAGGGAGAAATCCGGAATGGGAGGAGATCCGAACTACTGAGTGACGAATGGAATGAGCAACATGGTCCAGAGCTACGAGCGGGGAAACGGCTAGCGACAGTGCATCGATAAGATGATCCTAGGTACATATAGGATACGCAAGCGCTAGAAACCCATGGAACAGCACAGCCTGCACAAGCTAGTACTGAGAGGGAGAGGGAAAACATAAGATGACAGGAGGATGGGGCGCCGACTACGTCCGCCCGGCGTCAACGGGAACATCGGAGGACCTATCTGAGGGACACTGGGACCTCCACTTCGAGTCCCCCAGCTTCAGGATACGAAGTCCAAGAACGAGTCCATGGCCGTTCCATGACGCGAGATGATCAGTTACGCATAGGTGCCCGATTCACTAGTTACGTATACCCCCTAGCTATCATTCACTCTCCGTAACTATATCTGCTACTCCTGCTACTGATGCCGGCTCGAAGCGCCCCCTCTCGGACTCCAACGCTAAGATTCTACCATCCCGGGGGATTTGATTTTTCGGATATCTGTTCTGTGAGAAGGCGCTCTTGAACCCGCTACGATTCTTGAGAATGGTCCTATGGACAATCCGGATCTCCTCGTCATGTATCGGAGTGGAAAAATTTCATGCTCAGCCACGGTACCTTAGCAGGTGGAATGGTGCCACGAGAATGGGTGTGGAAAGGTGCAGGAGCTTAACTAACTATTACATTCTGCGGATGACTTAAAGCCATACATTGTAGCTAGAGACGACACTGAAACAACCTCGTGCTCGCCCGGATATGGCGGCAGGGATGAAACTCGAATGGGACAGACGAGACAGAAAAGCAATATGCCATGAAAGTCGACATAGCTATGGGGATGAGTACGACTGGAAGTGAGCCTAAAAGAACACCGATCTGAGATCTGCCATGGCGGCGGCGAGCCACCCCGCCCCGTTAGAGAGTGCCATCAGCAGCGATCGCCAAGCTCCATGGAGGCCCGCGGCCCCGACGTTCCGATCTCCGCTTCCGGCCCGGTCGTCCCCCGAAGCGCCCTCCGACATGGTTAAACTTTGTTCTCTAGTCGGAGGCCTCTGAGTAGCTGGGCGGTCGAGCCCAAGGTTCGAAATTTCTTTGGAAGTCAAGGGGACCCAATGGCGAGAAGCTTCTTCGAAGAGAGGCAAGATATCTGCAATATGTGGCCGGACGCTTGGGTTTCCGTCCCAACACCTTTCCGCTAGCATCCAGACATCTTCCGAGAGACCAAGAATCTCCCGGTTCTGCGGCCGTGAAGGTCGCCTGTTGTCAAGGACCAGCAAAGGCACAAGGATATGGTAAACTTGGGAGAACGGTTGTTCTTGTGCGAAAACCTATAGGAAAGATCCTTAGGACGGATTCACCGAAGAGTGCGGTGGGATCAAACCTCATAAATAACCATCCCGAGTGCATAGATATCCGACTCCTTCGATGGACGTGATCTCTCATCAAACAGCTCCGGAGCCATCCATCGAGGAGTACCTCCCCAGACTGGTGTAGTCACGGAAATGCTGACAGAAGGGTGACGCAATACACTCGTGAGGCCAAAGTCCGCGATGCGTGCACAGTGGTTGCTATCGATCAAGATATTGCTCTTCGTATCGTTAGCTTACATCGAAATGCTCAATGGATCAAACCTACACTTTTCAGGTCTGCGTGCACAGACGGCCAATCATGGAGGTATTTCACCCCACGAGCGACATCTGCCAACTGTAGAAGTTGGTTTAAGTCACCACGCACGTTTGGCTTTGGGGTAAGATGCTTACCAGTTTTAGTCGATTGGTCTCGGGACACACAGTGATAAAATCCATGATTGTACCGTGTTCCATCCAATCCGAAACCATCATCAAGGTATGCGGAGATTTGGTTGCGCCTACCAGGGGTAAAAGGTTCGGGTGTTTGAATTGCTTCCACAGCACCACTTCGCGGCAGAAGTTCTATTCAACTCTCGTTAGTACATGTCAGATTTCTATGTCGGAGGGCAGGGAACAAGCAGAAGGTCGCACCATTTCCACGTGGGCAAGGTCTACCCTTGAGTGGACCCGCAACACCTTGACCGCGACCCTGGAACCTCGGTACACCCCACGCCACACGTCTGCAGTTCCACCTCTCCCGCATGGGATCACTCCAATCCTCTGCAACTCATCGGTCACAGCGTACGAAGACGGCAACAATCTGCGTTCGCTACACATCTTCCTAAGCGTCAGGGAGAACCTTTCTCGATGATAGCTACACAGGCCAGAGTTCTCGTGCAAGCCCTCGTGCACGTTAGCTGGTTACAATGGGAGAAAATAATTTTGTACTCACTTGTTCCAGGCCATCTATTATTACAGTAGCCGTCTCGACTGGCAGTGCGTACAGTGACTCCCGCCCGATTTTGGACGTCAGCGCGTGTTTGAGAAACTCGAAGTAGCAACCAGGACCTTGTGCCTGGAATGACCCTCGAGCGGCTAGCAGTTGCTCAAGGAGTTCCGTGACTGAGCAAACTGTCTGAGTTTAGTGATAAACGAAGGAGATGAGAATCGATACATCTACCCGAGGTTTGATCGAATGGCATGGTAGACGCCGGTGGGCGGCGGGCCTTCTCGGAGGACTCAGGCTCGCCTACGGGTTCTGGTGAGCTCTTGCACATTCTCAAATTGGTGTTGCAGCCGCAGAGGTGTTTCTGGTGACCGCTATGCCCGTGGATGGCTATGCTCGAGTGTGAAGAGGGAGGGGACCGTCTTGCAACGATGGGAGGCATCAATTGCCGGAGGGAGCATGGCGAAGGAGAATTCGGATCGCGACCGCATGAATAATCGTGCTGGAAGCCTTGAAGTGTCATGACATCAAGCACCTATTTCTGGCGTATCGCCTGTCTCGGTAGTTGTGGGGGATACTGTCGTGGGTTATGGGGAGGGAGAGAATGAAATTGGAGTACACCGGAAGGGTTCCAGGTGGAACGGCGGGAAGGGTAGGAGTAGAGCGTGGCGGGATCTCTCCTTGTGTCCATAGAGCAGTGCTGGCGAGAGTGGGTGGAAGATAGGCACTTGGCAGCATAGAGAGCGGCCTGGGGAGTTCATATATGAAACATTTTGACGCTGAAAGGTGGGAACGGCACAATGAGGCATCAATCTGTCACCGCTCCAGCCAAAACTGAATTGACGGTGACAGATTGATATCGGGTTGGCTATGGCGCCAAATATCAGGTCCCAAAAGCGGTTAGCTAAGAGGTCCCGGTACAACGAGGCGGATAGTTGAACCGGACTGTCCAAGGACTATCACTAGCGAGGAAGGAGAGCGCTTACACCGCGCAAACAACCCCGAATAGCTTTGTCCTTGTTTGCATTCTCTTTCCTATTCCGGCTCCTCGTCCCTCATCGTCGTCGTCGCAAACGGTCTTTGTAAGTTGCGTCAATTGGTGTCAGCCGACCAGAACAAAGTCTTCCCCACATCTTCCCCGCTCTTTACCTCATCCCCTCAATGATTCCTTCGTCCCCAAATTCATCACCCTCCTTCCACAATAGGGTGTAAAGATTGGTCGTTAAACAAACATGAAGATGGTGCCAGCAGAACGCAATGCTTCACTTGATCCAAAAGTTCTCAGCAGATGACATGCCGAAGTATGGGAATAGGACCACGATATTCCGGGAAGTTGGCAAGCACATAGTGAGGTCATTCACGATCGTTCGCCATACCTAAGTTATCTGTTATCGAGAAGATGCTACACTGCCTCGAAGTACGGAACCGAACGAGCGTATGGGCGGAACTTAGAACCTGTCACGTTTATCCCTCATAACAAACACTTTTTTGTATCTGGGAGCAGAAAAAACAAGGTCGATAAGACAGACCTAATCGATTCCACCGGGCACCATACTCATAGAGGGGAAGGAAGCTTTGTAGGTTCCCGGAAGGGTAATTCCCAACTTGCTGCTTCTCTCTTGGGAACACGAGGATAACCCCGCTCTCCAGATTTACATCAAAGTTCCAATGGTACATCCATCGATGGCGAGAGGCTCAGTGGTGACCGGTGAAGGTCTAGAATCCGAACCCCTCGAATTGAAGTCCGACGATACCGTTGTAAGTCGCTTCCATCCGCTCCCGACAGCATACACAGCTACATACAGCATTCACATTTAACTAGGAATTTGGCATCGACATTGTCGGCGAAGACAATGAAACCATCATCCACTACAAGGCCACTGCCCGTGTCCTCTGCCCTCAACAAGCAGGATGCTCAAGCCGCTGCCCATGCGCAGCAACAACAACTTGCCCAGAATCCACCCGGTTAAGCCCTTTCAAGTCAGCCGCTGGGCCCAGTAACGCGTCCAATTTCAATGGTCAGGGTCTTCCCGTCGGTGGCCAACGTCGTCATGCGATGCAACCTTGGGCTTGTCGGCAAGGGCGGAATCATGCGCCCGCCCGGTAAGAGTGGTCTCACTTTCGACCACATCCTCAGCCGCCTCCAAGGTGAACTCCAGAAAAGTCGCGAGACTGGCGCTGAGCTCCACTCTCTCAAAGGCTCGATGACCGAGATTCACGACACTCTCAGTGATACTATGGTCGGTCATCTTGTTTCATCATAGCGGTCCCATCGCCTGATACTCCTCCCCTCCCCGATCCCAGCTGAGATGAAGGCGAAATTGAAAGACAAAGAGGGACAAGAGCCAATCGCAAGATTGTGCGCAAGTCCTTCAGTATATATGTAAAGCAAACTGTCGTAAGCGGCCCTGCCACCAACCCACTACTCCGCCGATGCGGAGTCCCCCGACAACTGTATAGCTACGCGGCTGTTCGGATTCGTTGTTTTCCCCCTTCCTCCAACCTTTTGTGTGTCCTATAAACCTGTGGTCATCGACCATCCCTTTCTGCTCAGTATGACCTCGGTCTCCTACGCACATCCGAGCCTCTAGTATCAATTGGCTCAAGTCGAACTCTGTCTTGCTACGTATGTTCAGTGGTCAGTCGCCGGCGTGTGCCAGTATTTTCGATTGTACAAAGTCAGGATTATTAAGATCACATGTTTTGTCTACTCTCGATTCGAAATCCCCGTTGTCGCCCAGCGCAGTTTGGAAAATTTTCTAAGAGATTGCACCTGCAACGTCTGTTCCCATCGTTTGCTATGTACCTACTGCGATTCGCCTTCCCACCTCAGAGAATTCTTCCTCCACGAATCTTCTCACCGAGTCTACCGCAAAGATAGCCCCGGTCACCACCCCAACCCACCCTTTCCCAACACGGAAATGACTGCGCGTCTGGCCTCGACTGACCTTGGGCCGACTTTGTCCCCACCTGCACTGCCAGGGTGTGATTTCCGCGATAGTGTCCGTAGGACAAACACGCAATGTACCGGCCATTGCAATCAATGATTCGAGGGTGCGTACCAACGCTACTTATGGGATGGGATTAGATGAATATTCCATCTGGTCAGACAAGTGGAATGTGCATCACTACCGCACATGTCCATTGGAGGCTGATATAGAAACGTTACAGACATGTGGAATCCACCCACTGGGGTTATTGAATGCTCGCGCGAGCTCTCGTGATGCTTACACTACCACCAGTCTCTTCCCTGCGCCGGCGACGAAACAGCTTAAACGCACCCCCAATTCTGATTAAGCCATCTGGAGCTACCTAGCGGGATCAGAGACCAAATAAAGGCGCGGGCTCTCTTCTCAATGTGTATACTTATCATGTGAAGGCACTAGGACCAGTCCAGGCGACGGCTCTGGGATCCACATCGGGAAGAGCGAACTGCTCATGGCAAGAGAAAACTTGCATTCAGGCGGCGGTCATCCCATTCGGATCAAGCTCTAGCTTGCTTCGTTCTCTGGTGCAGGAAGTTTCCAGTCCTCATCGTGATTCTTCGTGGGCTCTCTCGAGATACTTTGGGGGGGGGGTTGGCGTGTGGATTAGTTGCCCTCGACGGCCCAGAGAACCTCTTAAGGGCAGAATGGATGTGAGAATGTGAGATTAACCTGACTTTGTTAGTGATAGAGACGCATATAGTTTTATACCGAGTTTAATAGCTATGGGCTTTCGTCCCGTATTCTATCCTCCGGCCTCGCCAACGACAGGAGCAAACTCGTCGATGGGCGTTCAACGTAATAATGGCGGCCCGCCTACGTGTCACTCAACGGGTATGATAAGGTTTCGCTTGCTCCCCTTTCAGCGTCTTCAAATTTGCAGGGTTACGTTCAGCACCTAGATCCTTGTCGATAACATATCCCCGGTCACGCAGTAACATCAGCCGAACTGTATTCGGACCGCTAACACTCCCGGAAGAAAAATCAAATCGATAATGCCGGGATACCAGTAAGATCACAACGGTCGAAACTACACAGCGGGCAACCGGTGGCCGATGAACGTGGGCGCCAGTCCGTTGGTGGAGAACAGGTATAGGGTATTCAGGAGTCCGGGCGGATGAAGGGTGCTTGTTGGTTGGACTTTGCACCCTAAAAATAAGTATATGCACGTTACTGGTACCCGCAGTTTTCAGGGAATGAATTAAGTACCGGGGAATTCGGGTCGGCGCAGTCAACCAGGGTACAATAGGCACTCCGGGATACCTCGCTGGGGACACGATTCCTGCGATCTCTGGGGATAAGACCGTGTCCGTGGCGAACCTGGTGGTGGGGTGGATAATTACCTTGCTGTCAGTTGCCGATGGGTCGGAATTGCACACCAGCGAGGGACACTATCGGAGACCACAGGGGCAAGAGGAGTTGGGGTCGCTTTGTAGTGTGGATTTAGCGAGAGTTCGGTTGGAATGATGGGCAGTGTATAGAGTGTCGCAGCGGGGGTGGGGGAGACGCATGAGGTGAGTTGAGGGCGATAATATACCCAGCGATGGTGGAACCAAGGCCATAAACCAACGATAAACACGGGGTTTTGTGAGGCAAAGGAGCCAAGTAAGGCCGACCATTTCTCCACAACTACCTGCCGTGGGACGACTTCAAGGCTGTGTGGGGCTGTTCGCTTATGGAAGTTACCGCACCGAACCATGTGCATGGCCGGTGACCTATTGAGAGTCGTAATTTCAAACCGAGCAAACGTTCGAGTACTGTATGCGCTTACGATATCCTGCCTGTCAGGGGACTGATCGGACGTGAGTACAACGGAAGCAAGTTTGGCAGAGGGGTGGTCGTACGTGACGAGGCGGTGTTGCGGGATGCAACCCCCTGCTTTGTTGGAATCTAGCACGGCTAGATGAGATCCTCAGATGGATTGCAAGAACTAAGGAGACAAAAAATCGAGACGAGTCGCGATTGTACACGAGACGCCTATACAGTACGTAAACACGGCCAAACAACAATCGGTCGGGGGTGGAAGCGGGGAACGAGAACGCTAACCTTTAACATACTTCCTTGGTATCACTTTTAGACTGTGGTGCACGATAAGAAACGCACTGGAATACATTTTACAATCAGGGACCAGTTCGTTGAGGGACGGGGAACGTCAGGCGCGACGCCCACCGTTGGTCGGCGCTGCTGGTGCATATTGGCACCCAGACTGTTGGAGTCGGTCGAGTTCTTGGGCGTGGAGGCGGTCAAGAAGTTCCTTCATTTCTCGTCTCGCCCGCTCCTCGTTAGCCGATTTGGGGTGAGAAGCACACTTGAGGTGTTGTTGTGGATTTTTGGCCAAAAACCAAGGTGTCTTCGAATATCCCGCACAGTACTCGCAGCTGACCTTTCCTGGATGCAGTGTAGATGTCTTGATATCTGTCAGGACCATTAGCAACGGCTCGTTTGAGAACGACCTCCTACCACTCACAGGCTGGGAGCTCTTTTCTGGAGGGGCCCATTGCGGTCAAGAGTAAAGAGACTGAAGGTTCGCGAGTCGATTTCTCATTGGGCCGCGAGACGAGTCGCTGACTAAACCCGGTTTTGTTTCTAGGGGTACGAAGAGTCAGCATGGGCTCGCAACCCCCTAAAATTTCTTTCCCTCTCCTACCACGTCCACCCTGCCTGTCCCACATATACTAAGATTGCCTTCAGAACGCTAGATAGGAAACCGGTGAGCGACTGTAATCGAACCCAATGGGGACAACGTACTCGATCCTTTCCTCCGACATTTGTTTAATCGAATCGAGGGTTTTGTTGACCTCATCCCAAAACTTGCCATTAGAAGATTTGGGATATACCTGACGCTGTGGGCTAGTTAAGCAATGCCGAGACCTTAAAATATGACGGTGTGCCGTGATAGCGACGCGGGTGCAGATCGCCAGGGAAATCTTGTAGGTCTCCTCCAAAAACATGTCCCGGGTAAGCTGATAGATAGTTGATTGAGGCACTAAAAATCGGCAGTGATGGAATGCGGGCGTAATTGTATGGAGGTGTGGCCGCTAACTTTCGTTGTATCTGTTACCTCAGCCAGGGGTCGCCCTGCTGTGCCCATTGTCGCACCAGCGAGTGCCGGACACCTGGTTTCTCACATACGCTGTTCCGCCAGCTGGTCCGCAGCTGAGCGTGGATCCATCATGAGTCCATTGTCTAGCTACAGCGGGTTTCACTTCGATAGACCGCATCAGCAAATTCACGCGCGACTTCTAGTACTTCTGGCGCTTCGAGCACTTCTCACTGACTTCAGGAACCCAATTTTGTTTCGGTGCACTTCGGAGTGTACTTCTATGCTATCCCCGTCTACTTACAGAAGTTATTTCAAAAGTGATGTATAAGTGGGGCGAAAAGTGGCCGAAGAGAGGTATAAGTCAATCAGTCAACTACACCATAACTAGTTCGTA
>Ga0307515_10007731_pt1 | contig 21164 bp, 17 predicted proteins | sample 17_EM_MG_FD_194513 | JGI IMG/M metagenome (GOLD analysis project Ga0307515, IMG submission 194513) | Populus trichocarpa ectomycorrhiza microbial communities from riparian zone in the Pacific Northwest, United States - 17_EM | ecosystem: Host-associated > Plants > Roots > Unclassified | place...
CGTAGCAAGAGGGGGGAGTGTTGCATATATCGTTTATCTCCCTGGCGTATGGCTTCAGTTGTATGATGCATAATCTCTCTAAGATGATGGTCATTCCAGACTCAGCTGGAGATGCCAGCTGAGAGCGCATGCATGCGTACGAGACATACAAGACATACTCCGAATACCGCATATATAAGTTCATGAACGTACCTGTACTTTAGGATAGACAAGCTTCTAGAAATCAGTATTTCAACATATATTCCAGTTTATGAACGAAATAAATAGTTACCTAACTCTGTATTACAATACTGCTAAACTGAGTGGGGTGTGATGCATCATTAAATGTGATATGATAACCTGAGTTACGTCATTCTCAAACCAATATCCCAGAGGTTTCAAAGGACTGCATGAAGATTCATCAAGATTGCTCCGAATACATAAACACTGACAATTTCTCCAATGTGGTTACTTATTACTGCAATGATATTCATTAGGTTACCTACACACATCATGCATTTGATAAGGACTGAGCAGAGATTCACTATTAACATTGTTACCCAATATTCAAAATGGATGGGCTATTGCCCAACGAGATATAACCACATGCAGGATGTAATCGACACTTTACCATGTGGGTTCAACATCAGTTGCAGGACATCAGTGGCTACCAATGAGGTAGTCAGATAATCTTCTTCCCATTGGCAATATATGTTGTGCATTACCAGGGAAGCATACTCCCAATGAAGAAACCAAAGTGCCCCAGGCATCTGATCATGCATGGCCCCCTGATGCAACAAGGAGGCAGAGTTACAGAGAGGGAGTTGGAGTCAACAATGCAGGAGGGGAAAGTGTATAGCAAATCAACTCTTTTATACACCAAGCATCGCACATACTCAGAGCTACACAATTCCTGTCATCTATTTCCATACACACTCACCATACAACATGCTCAATTATTTAGCCAACAAATGTGGACATAGTAAGATGTCCATCTGAAACCTAAACTCAATATTCTAAACATAGAATGATTCCAAATAGTACAATGACAGTTGGCAGGATGTTGAATGCCAGATGTTGTGAACAGTATACTAATGAGATAATCTGTGATGTATACTGTGCCTTTTGGGACTTCACCCATATCAGATACACCTCAATTTGGAACCAGTATACCTTAGTGACTAGAAAGGAGGTTTAATATGTATCAAGATGAATGCCAGTGATTGGTGGTAGAATACACAGAATCGACTTCCTGCTGGGATGGCAATTACGCAAGTCATTTGGGTGTCTGACTGGACACATTTGACCAATGTTTCTGGTTATCATATTGTCCCACCACTGAATCTCACAGTTGGTAATAGTTGGAACTTCTGGAGGACATCAACATTGATACTCTGCACTCTCTTCATTTTTGTCCAATCTGCAACCAGTTCTGGCAGTACTCTCTCTGCAATTGTCGTTCTGCTTTGGCAGCCTGATGAATTGCATCAGCGGCACCTGGGTTTAGTTGAAACATACTGCACTGGCTACTCAAATCCCTGCAAGCTAGAAATGACAAGAAGTAATTGGACAATCTATGTATATTGGTACTAAGCTGTCCAAACCTCGAGTGCTTCTCTAACTCTTTGACTGATTGCAATTTATCATCTGGAAGGGTAATGTGATCCTGAGCACAATCAGAATGCTGACAACATATTACACTGCAAATCTTGTCTGCACCATGGAAGATAGGAAAAGTGTGGCTGCAACTCCCTCTGATGAAATGGTAATTAGAGCTGTGCAGGCATTATATGGATTCTCCCTTCTTGGTAGCTGACAAAATTGCTCTGATCTATTCCTCAAAGAAGTAGATGATGCACTCAAGTGATTTTATAAGAAGAAGGGTGATTTTTGAAAACAGAATATGTCACAGTCTGCCAAGGCCAAAGCAGATAAACTTTTGGCAACAAAATGACTTCCATTATGGAAACAAAACATTTGCAAGATACGTGTTGCAATGAAGATCCTAGTGTACAGAGCTGGAAAGATCACTTCAATTAAACTAAGGAAATTTCTGGTGAACCAGAATAGTGTCTGACAAGTGGCAACCAACTAGTTAGAGTCAGACTGCCACAAGGCAAGTAAGCAAATGGAGTACAAAATCCATCAGGTGATGCCTGTTGAATGGAAGTTCTTCAATATATCATTCCAACATGATCAGTGATAACAATTACAGGAAGCTGGGACTATGGCAACTTGTCCCCAATACATGGTTGGGAAAAAGCTTATTCAATTGTAATGTAATACATATCAAGACATTTACCGCATTGCAAATAGGACCTCTACTAGGGTGTCCAATGTCAGGTGCATCGTTTTGATTATGAGTCTGAAGCCACAACCAGTCATATCACTAATATCGGCCACCTTCCAGATCAGATACAGAGAGATATATATGATATTGCTTTGAGTATGCAGATGCAGCTCAAAAAGGAATACTGCATCTGATTGATCATGTTTGACACTTGATTGGAGGAAATTGGAGTTACGGGGCTCTATTCAACTATCTAACACAACTTAATACATTTTGGTTATCAGTAGAAGAAAGTTGAGATGTAAATATCAATATTCATTCAGCAAATGGGTTTTGGTGACAATTACACAGCAGAGATTTCTGAATGGCTCCAAATCAGCAATAAGATAGAGGCACATAAGTCTAACAATACAAATTGAAGAGGACTAGTGTTGGCAACAGTTCCAGGTTACCCAGCTGTGGTCTGGGTTGGAACCGATCTGGAGGACCCAGTCTTGGTCAGGAACTCGGAAGGAACCAGAACCAGTTGTCTAGCGCCAGGTTGTTACCTGGCCCGGACTTAAACCCTCGGGTTTTTTGCTGGGTTGGAACTGGACTGTGGTTCCAATTTATGGTTCCTACATCTCTGGCAGTACTTTGGCTGCAATTAAATATTAGAGTTCTGATGGTATCATGACATGATCTATATGTAGATTGTGCAGTTTCAGCAGCTCGTTGTAACAGCACGGCAGTACATGACGTGTCCAGGGCCGGGTAATTCCCACTGTATATAGTGGGCTCACCACGAGCCTTAGATCTCTAGCGATAATCCTACCTTTATACTACCCTGCAAAATGGACATTCACGTTTGCAACCGTATCTACTGATATACCGTCCAACGAGGCCATACCCGGGCGTATGCCTTTACACTATTATTGCTCATGAATTTCACGAGTTTGGAGATGCGCTTGGAGGCCGTGATTGAGCGAGTTTGGAGATGGAATTGGAGGCAGTGATCGAGCGAGATTGGACCACCACTTGAAGGCGGTCGATTGACATCGCACTGGGTGCTGAGACTCTATTCATCAGTTGGTTAACTCGCATCCGTGGGATTGTGACAATGTGACTTCAGCTGTGAGCTGTCATGGAGAGCAGGCTGATGACGGTCGATCATGTCTGGAGGTACGCTGGAAGCTGAAGCTTTGTCCAGGGGTCAACTTCGAATCATGAGAATGACGGGAAGACAAACAATCTTGTGTGTATGTTGTACTCAGTGTATGCTGCACTCGGTGTATGCTGTACTCGGTGTATGCTGTACTCGGTGTATGTTGTACTCGGTGTCAACTCATGATCATGGCATGGCGAGATAGAGAAGGATGACTTGACTTTGTGTTCTGCGATGATAGTTGAGTTGTGGACGAGAAAGGGAGAGATGGGGGACGAAGATGCGAATGATATGGAGGGGACAAGCGGATATGAGAAATCAGGGGTACTACTTGCCTGATCGGGTTGGGAAGGCCGCATATCGGTGAAATTACACGCCAGATCGGGACTCGTACCAGCCGAATCGGGGATGGTAAATTGACTTGCACACAAAATCCTCTTAAGTCCCAGTTTCTCATGATGATTTCCCCCATCTCCTCTCATTTCTCTCGTTCTCGTCCTCAACTGTACCATCACCTAAGAACACAAAGTTAAGTCATCCGTCTCTATATTTCCATGCAATAATCAACAGTTGATACCGAGTACAGCATACACCAAGTACAAGCATACACCGAGTACAGCATACACTGAGTACAGCATACACCGAGTAGAGCATACACCGAGTACAGCATACACCGAGTACAGCATACACCGAGTACAGCATACACCGAGTACAGCATACACCGAGTACAGCATACACCGAGTACAGCATACACCGATTACAGCATACACCGAGTACTATGTACACCGCATACTGTATCATCCCATGATCGACTGTCTCCCGCTCCCAGCCAGTCTTGCAGCGGACCTTGTTGTACTCAATTCTATACACTCCCACAATTACGAGTTAACCAATGAATAGAGTCTCAACTTCCATCGCACATGCCTCCGGATCTACCGCCTCCAGATTCACTGCCTCCAGATCCACTGCCTCCAGATTGACTGCCTCCGGATTGGCCGCCTTCAGATCAATCGCCTCCAGATCAACCGCCTCCAAGTACTCCTCCGATCTCGTTCGATCATGCCCTCCAAATGTATCTCCCAATATGCTCAATACGCCTTCCAAGAGCATCTCTGTGTTCACTCAATCTCGGCCACTAAGTGCATCTCCAAACTCGCTCAATCACGGCCTCCAAGTGCATCTTTGAGTTCACTCGATCTCTTGGTCTCCAAGTGCATCTCCATCCTTCCTCAATCCCCACCTCCAAGTGCATCTCTGAGTTCACTCGATCTCAGTCTCCAAGTGCATCTCCCAACATGCTTGATCACGGCCTCCAAGTCCATCTTCAAGGAGTGACGGCAGGTGTATGGAGATACCCGGGTAACTGAGGTGGACAGAGTGACGCGGAGTTTATATTCGGCAGACCCCGGAGTAGATAGACATCATCTCATTTCCACCTTATCTTATCATAAAATGAAAATACACACTCTATCTTTCCCAACTTTTGGTTTCACTCGTTCTGTCCGGGATTTTCGTGGATCCTCAACGCCAGGTTGTATCATATCTTCTCACCCGATTCCTACGCGCCTTGAACCAGACCTGCTCTTTCTCATGTATTCCATTTGGATGCTCAATGGGTGTGTCCAGGTGCTCCTCTGATTATGCTCGAGTACCATCTGCGGCCAGAATGACCGTACGTATATATATAGGGAGACTTGAATAATGCATGCCATATTATGATGTAGCGAATCTTGTGACTGTAACAAAGACGAATATGATGAGACGAAATACCATGTGGTTATGTAAGAATCACTGCTGTGAAAATACGGCACCGAGTCTCCCGCACAGCTGCGCAGCGGTCCCATCTGCTGTCGAAGTATCCTGCTGAGCTGCACGGCGGTCTCAGCGTCTCTCAATGTCTGCCGCAGATCTGCAACGAGGTTTCAGGAGCTCCAAAATTTGACTATTCTATAAGTCAAATCTCGTAGCATCCTGAATGCACCTCCAAAACTGCAGGTGCTTCAAGGAGCACCTGAAAATGCTCTTGCAGAGTCAGAGAGCACTTTGCTTAGCTCCAGGGGGGGTCTGGGAGCATCTAGAAGTACTCGGAAGCACTGGTGCGGTCGCTCGGGGTGTCTGGGAGGATTGCCAGTTGCTTCTGGAACGATTTATATTTTGTTGATATTCCTCACCTTGTCTCATCCCGCTCCTTCTCCTCGATTTCCATCATGTACCATAAGCGATTTCAAATATCTCAACCATGTGCACCAGGTCTGTGCAGAGAGTTATGCAGTTGGATGCATGGATGAATGCAGCATGACGGTTGTCATTGAGACAGATTCGTATTGGGCACTGACCGCTCCTTCTATGACTCGCATGACATTACTCACTTAAATGTTGTCAGTAAATTTTGCCACTGATGTACCTTTTGATTGCTCACTGAACAGTAATCGGCAAACAGAAATCGAATATGATGGCTGTCTTACAGCCTGATTTGGATTCCAAAACTTTCGCATGGTGTGTTCAACCCTTGTACATGCACAGATGAATTATCATGTCTCACAATTTGGTCACTGAACTCAAGAAAAAGCTGACACATAGCAAAATTGGTACACAAATTGCTTTTCACTGAGATTTGATGTCAAAAATACCAATTTGCCTCTTTATTCCTCCTCTGACGCAGGAGCCGTCACCATGTCTTTGTCCAAATCTGATTTCTATATGGTGATTGGCTGGGGAGGCTATATGCAGGGAAAAAAGCTTACCAGTTCGACAGGCTTTACATTCTGAATGATTGATGAATCGGTTTCCACGGCGGGCGCAAAACTGGGTATACTCGTGTTCGACTGTGGATTCCCAAAACCCCGGCTCATGTGACTACTTCCTGGTCGAGAAGTCCCTTGCGTCATTTGCGCTATTCTGGCGACAATGTCAAGACACGCAAGAAGGTCTCCACACTTTTTCAGTGCAGGAGCCACTGCATCATCATCCGTTTGCGGTTGAAGGACTGCCCGAACCTTCAATTCAGATGTGCCGTACTTCATATGTCTTTCATCGAAGTAGTTGCCTGCATCCTCCCATCCTGGTTGTGTCAATTCGTCAAGGTTCAGCTGCTTCTGCCGAAACCTCTCCCTGCACTGTTGTACCGTGTTGGTGTTTGTGCCCATCACCCAGCCAGGTTCGTCATCTTCGCTGAGCTGGCCCTGCTCTGTCTCTTCATCATCCTCATCTTCCCCATCCTCCCCATCGTCGGAACTTCGATGATCACTCAGACCGTCTCCGATAGCAACCATCTTCTCCTGAAATGACTTTTTGGGCTGTCTGTTTGTCAATCCGGCATTTTCAGCTTTTGTTGTATCATCCTGCTCTTGCTGAACCGCTGCCGCTGCTTCTTCAACTCGCTTTCATGCACCAGCAGTTTCTCTCTCAACATCATCCTCAATCCATTTCTCTTTCTCTTCATTTCTTAAACAGAGTGTTTCTCGTCATACCTCCGCTGCAAGTTTCTTTTTGGTTCCCAAGCTGCGCAATGCCACAACAGCTCGGACCCTTTCTGCTTCCACGCCGCTCTTCGCTTCATTCTCTTGATGATATTATTGGGGGGATCGCCTTGTCGATTTACAATATTTGCCAGCCGGAAGTGGCGAAAAGTGCTTTTTTGGAGCATTGATCATTATAGTTTGCGTTGACTTTGATCTTGGGCGAGATGATGGATGTTGCAAGATATGGAAAATATGGAGGCAAGCTGCGTCTTTTATGTCAAGGTTGGTATGTTTACTCATCTTGAACAAAGCAAAATCTCCCTTTTGACTGTCAATAAATTGGGAATAGTTAGGCTAACCGTACAACATGACATGATTGTTAGCGTCATTTTCATGAAATATCCTGGTGATTATTTGAGGCCAACATAAGCAGACGTCCTTCCCCTCAAATGATGCCCCATTTATATCCGACAATCATGCGATAGCGGCAGTCGTACACCGTATTCCATTGCTGTTAAAAAACAAACATCATCAGACCAACTTATTGCACATTGCGGGGCGGTGGGAAACCCCTACAGCATGCAGTCATACTGAGCAGGATTCATCTTGAGTATAACAAACATGTTGGCTGCTACTTATTCCATTGAGACATGAAGCTAACTATATAGTCCTTGGGACTTCCCACTTCGTTTCATTATCATCTTCCTCTCCTATTCCACACGACCAAATGATGCATACACAACCACATCAGCCAGGTGAGAGTGGATCTAAATCAAGCCGATTGGCGGGCGCTATATCAAATACATCACTCATTGGCACACAGCCAGAATGCAGATACCAGTTAATCCACCGTGATGCTACCAATGCAGCCACCGAACATATGACCCAGGATGCACATTTAAAAATCGTCTGTTAGACTGGGAGCAGAAACAATAAGAAGCAGCATGCAGCTGGATAGGAGTATATCCATATCGCAGTAAACAGCCGTCAAGTAACCATATAACGTACAGTGGGTGTCCGTTGAAAGCTACGTGACCAATTTATTGCTGCCCCTAACAGGAAACCTCCAACGTCGACAAAGGCATTCTTCTGCACAGTCCGCGAAGTTGAACATCATGATTGTGTCAGCTCTAGAATTTTCGCGGATGAATTTCCTGATAAGCATCCCCATGAGTGGACGACACAGGCCTTAATCACCTCAGAGAAGGCTATTGAAGCGTATATGGTAGAGGTAATAGCCGATTCGCATTGTTACAAACAGCAACTAACTTCTTGTAGGTTTTCAACATGTCTGCTACTATGGCAGGGCAAGGAGGTCGGGTACAGCTGGAACAGTCCGACATGCGCCTGGGCTTGAATATGGCCAAAAGGGCCAAAAAATGATTTTCGCGCACCACGGTAGAGGAAACACAATATCTGATAAAGAAACCTAGCGCCGAGGTCCAAGAAGAGAAGAAGTGGGGTGTTGAGTTTCCTGGGCATGTAAACATAAATGCTGCAATGGAAAGATACCTGGCTATGCTTCGTCAAAACCATACGGCCGGATGCCTTTCTTCCCAATATGGCACTGCAAAGAATCCGCAGACATGCTGGGGACGCAAAGGAACAGGTGCACCTCCACTTGACCAATGCAGACAGCCGACACCTGAGGTGATGCAACCTCTGCCCGGAACGCCACCCACCCCAACTGGGAACTATTCCCAAGCTGAATATTTCCACATCGTCAATTTACCAGCCAGATCTGTGTATTCACATATATAACTTCCTAGCGTTGAATTTTTTACTCTTGATGCATCGGCCCAGGATAGGCGGCATGATACAGATTTTGATCCGGATATGCTGACTGATGACGGAACATCCAGTGGTTAGTACACTATCTGCTGAGTGGTAATGCAGCTAACATCCATTTTGAACACCAGAGCAGCCTATTGAGGGAACATGCAAGTGATGACAAGGATTGATTGAATGGCACGAGATTTTGGAGATTATTATTATATATTTATATGTATTATTAAATAACAATATAGTGATCAAGAAGAAAGTGAATGAAAACACTAGAAAGGCTGCCAAAACAATGTGAATGATGAACTATGCCAGATCAAATGATTCCTTATTGTGGATACACCCGTGGCAAAATGAGCGTCAATGGAGCGTCATCAAAGTTAGGTCATGTATGTCTGGTAATTGACAACTGATTTGGTCGTGGTTATACATAATCGAAGTATTGGCCACCATTACTGGCAAACATTCTAATGACACAATCCCTACCTCATCTTGAAAATGAGCGTCGATGGAGGGTAGTGTTACCAACGGTTCCAACCCGCAAGAACGGTTCTGGGTTAGGGTTGGAACCGGACCGGAACCGTTGCAACGGGCTTTACCACACAAAAACCCGGACCGTTGCAATTAGGCCGGTTTTACCACCAAAAACCCGGGATTTCAAAACCACATCTTTGGCTCCAATTAAGTATTTGAGTTCTGATCGTATCGTGATATGATCAGTATGTAGAATGTGCAGTTCTAGCCGCTCTTTCACCCCCGGATTTCAGAAATGTGATCCGACCACTGTTCGTTGAGTTGCTATCGAAAACCTACCAATTTCACTTAAAATGTGCTCCTATTTCACAGCCACTCAACGAATATCAGTCCGATCACAAATCTGAAAGCTGAAGGTGAATGCACAGTGAGAACTGCGCAATCTACATGCTGATCATGTCATGATATGATCAGAACTCAAATACTTAATTGCAGCCAAAGTTGTAGGAACCAGAATGTTGGAACCGCGGGCCAGTTGCAACCCAGCCGAAAACCCGCAGGTTTATGTCCGGTTCGGATTGCTTGGCGGTTCCTGACCCGTACCGGTGTGTCCGGGTCGGTTCCAACCTGGACCACAGCCGGATAACCCAGAACTGTTGCCAACACTAATGGAGGGTCAACGATTTTTGGTCATGCATCCTGCGTAATCACACCGCCGATATGTTGCAGACAGTCATACAGGAATTATTGGCCGCCTTTATCGGCAATACAGTTTGTGATGCCCTCCTTGCCCCATCTTGAAAATAAGCATCTACTGAGTGTCAACGATTGTTGGTTGTGTATCTTCGGTAATCTGGGGGGCGACAGGTTGCAAATAGTCATAAACAGAGTATTGGCAGCCTTTGTAGGCAATAAAGAAAGTGAAACGCTCCCTGCCCAATCTTGAAAATGAGCGTCAACGGAGTGTCAATGATTGTTGGCCTTCCATCATAGTCAATCACAGCACGATATGCCTGTTATGGTCTATATACATCGTTTTGACTGTTTTTGTACTCTAAAAGGCTTAAGAATAGATAGTGGTAGCTCTGTAAATGAAATAAGTTCTTACTGTCCTGGAGGATGTGGTGGGAATATCCCATACATATCTGCCAATAATGGCAGCCATATCCTTGTTTATGGTTGCTTGTGATCAAGCGCCACTCATGTTACCGAAGATGGAAGACCAAAATTTGTTGATGCTCCCTGGACACTTATTTTCAGGATGTAGTTGGGCGCATGAGTCTGCTCGTTTTGCTCGTGCTGGCGGACACTACGTCGAAAATTAACCGTGACGTACCAATATTGACATTTTACAATTTACAATACAATATCTGAATGCCACCATTAATGTGAAACCAGAAATGCAGAACCAGAGATTCGAACCGACGGGTCTAGCCAACCCCGGCGAGACCTGTGGGATAACGGGTCCTGCTCCGGGTGAGGCCTGCCAAGAGTCAGCGGATTCAGTTGCTGGACGGAACTTGAACAGAACCGAACCGTGTTTGTGGTCCAAACCCGGACTGCTGGTGGGTAACCCGGACCCATTGCTAACACTAATCAGATTGCCTTTGAATCTGCATTTTGATTCCCAGATAGCTAACATCTCATTGTACCTTGGTATAATATCAAAAAGTGAGACAAACAACATTAGAATTCAATTTCTCCCACCTGGTGGGTAGTGTTAGCAATGGTTCCAACCTGCTAGGACTGTTCCAAGTTAGGGTTGGAACCGGAACCGAACTGTTGCAATGGTTTTACCACATGAAAACCCGGGCTGTTGCTTTTGGGCCGGTTTCCTCCTAAACCCCAGGCCCTAGCAAGCCCATATTTTTCGCTCCAATTGACAGTTTGAGTTCTGATTGTATCGCGACATGATCTATACGTGTATTATGCGGTTTCAGGAGCTCTTTCACTTGCTGGTCTCCGATTCAGAGTCTGAGCAATGCTTGTTCAGTCACTGTTGAAACCCTGCAATTGGTGTGTGATTTGGAGTGTTATTTCATCGCAACCCAACGAATATTGATTGGATTGTAAATTGGAGACCAGGGGGTTAAAAAGCTCCTGAAACTGCATTATTTAAATACATACCATTCCCTGATATGATAATGACTCGAAAATTCAGTTGCAGCCAAAATTGTAGGAACTGCAAAATTGAATCGCAGTCAGGGTTACAACCCTGCCAGGAAACAGCAGGTTAGGTTTATGGATGGGTCTGGAACTGAACTGAACAGTTTTTACAGTTCAACCCCAGCCCGCTGGCAGGTTACTTGGACATGTTGCCAACACTACACTCTCCTGGAGGCTCCCTGCGACTAAAATACATTTTGCTAATCTATTGTCACATTCATTAATTATTAATGTTATGTGTAAACACTATTGAATCAGTCGATAACAGCTCTGTAATTTATAGCCACCATATTTTCTACTACATTTAAATGGAGTTATACTGCCAATAACAGGTTATCTAGCTAGATCAATTTTTGTTTCTATAATCAAGAATATGGTAAGATATATCAAATCTCTATATAATATTCTAAATTTCAGTATATAGTATTATAATCTTTAATGTAGAGATATCAGTTATATAGATAGTAAGCAATTAAGTCTAAAAGTATACACTTTTAAGTTGCTTTGTTGATTTCAAAGAGATATATATTTAATTCAATATAATACAGTATTTGATACGCAGATTTAGATGGAAATGTAAATATAAGCTTAATAGTGTTTGTATATATTGGTAAATATTGTATGGTATGTTTAAACTCTACTCAAGTAGTATCAGTTTCTAATGAAGTACTACACCGCAGTAATATATATGAATTATGGAATATAACTGATCATATAAGCTATTTTACAGATGTAGTCCAGGTTTGAGAAGTTAGCTTGCCTATATTATTACCAAACTCAATTGAATACTGAATGCTTGATAATATTGTTTTTAGTTCTTTAGTATTTTATTTTTATTATATATTTCTTAAAACTAATACAATATTAATAGTCTATCTTGATTGTAATAAGGAATATTTTCTATTAATAATCATTAAATAGAGTACAAGATTATTATAGAGTTTAAATTAATATGCAACTATCTTGTAATTCAAGTTCCAAATATTAAAATTTTTGAAATTACTAAATTCATTACAATCCTACAATATTTCCCTATCCTCAATTTGCTAACATTAATATGAAATTAATATATTAGTGTTTTATGTATAGTATAAATATTTTGAACATATTCTATATGCAAGTTAGAATTGCAGCAAAATATGAAACAGCTGGCTTTAGACTTTCATTAGTTTCCACCGAATTTGATGGCACAAATTAAAATTAACTTACTTTGCTTTGCAGATCTTGGATAAATTAAAATCTACATAGTTTTCTAACTTTGGTTTAATTTAGTTTTGGTGAGCCCTTTAGAGGCGATGATTCTAGAAGCTAAGTCTTCTCATGTATATGTCCTCATTATTTAAGTAGGTGTAAATGCTCGTCACTTCTAAAATGCTGTTAATGTGATAATAAAAGATAGAACCGAATCATATCGATACCGTGAATCCTTCACTAGAATTAAGTGCGCCTGTAACGTATTCCTAGTAATGTGAAACTGTCGGAGATGAGAGTAAACCGCACTCTTAAGTCAGTCCAGAATGATGGGGTCGTCATACTCAGATCCATTATTGTACCAACCGTTCTCCCGTACGGCAAAGTCTGAATGAATTCCGCGCGGAGCGTCACCATTGTTCGTACTTTCCGATCCGGGAGATTTACCAACGACACAAAGTGACAGCGGACAGGATGCAGGCACCTCTCTAACTATCTCAACATCGTCTGAATCGGCCATACATAGTTTAAGGCCAATGATCGGAAATCGACTTAAATCATTCTGCGCCCCATTCGCTAGTTCCAATGAAGTGCGGACATCCGACTCTTCCAACGCTTCCTTGACCTGTCTCAGTAACGCTTCCGCCATCACAGGTGGCACAGCGTTTCCAACCTGCCTTCTCTGCTTTCCGAATATTCCTGCAAACTGATGGTGTTCCGGAAATGTTTGAATGCAGGCTAGTTCACGTACCGTAAATCTGCGAAGGAAACTTGGATGGACGTCATAGCAACCACTCCCTGCCTTGACTGTTCCCATTAAAGGAGCATCCAAGAGTTGAGAGGTCGGTCTTGGCTCAGAGAAACGTAAATGCGGCCCACCGAGTAGCTCGTCAATTTGGTCGGCGTCAGGGTCTAAGTGACCGATGGCATCACGCAACGTTCGAGGTGGGAGGAGACCAAGTTCACGCAATTGATCTGGAGAGCTCGTCGGGAAACTGTACGTTGGCTCCGGAAATGGTGGAAGGCGTTCGCCCGGACTACTATTTCATTAGGATTCATATACTAGGTAGCGAATTCGGGCAAGGCTCTCACCAAGATGCAATCATAAATAATCGTCGCCTAGTTTGAGGTACCCCATATTGTACACAGTGAAGAATATCCCACTCAACAGAGAATCCTGCCGCAATAAAGCCTGAAACGGCGGCCCGTAACCAATCGTGCCGGTAGACCAGTCCAAAAGCTTGCTCAAATGTGGCAAACCGCGGTACTGTTTTCTCCAGGCAAGAAGTGATACAGAGACCAGCAGCTTCGTTCTTTTCGTCGTCCTTTCCAGGTATAGTGTGCGCAACAGAGTGTGGCTGGCAAGGAGGAGAAAGGTGCACCACATCTACTTGGAGCTCTTTCCCAGCCAGTGCTGTGAGAAATAAATCTACTGGAGCGGAGTATACATGGGCCTCAGGGAAATTCTTGGAATACGTATTGCACGCGTCTAGGTCGTGATCGAATCCCCAACTGTTGATAAACCCAGCGGCTCTGGCACCGCATCCCATTCCACCTCCTCCACAGAAGGCATCCCCGAATGTATAACCCTCACCCCTGGTTGATGTACATTCAGTATTCCCTCTCCAATCGTACCGCAACTGACGATCGGATACACGAAAACTGGAATCAGCCTCATCCTCCCGCAACCGTCTCAAGATACCAGAAGACATGAACTTCGTAGTGGAAGAAATGGGTATTGTCACATCCCATCTGCAAACCAGCTTGCCCTCATTCTCGACTGCCTCTTTCGTCCGTCCTTTAACGTCATTGTGCATGGGGAATGCCGAGTTTGTCAAGATAAGAATTCGTAATCTGGAGATACAAGACAAAGATACATCATCTTTCTTCATGAACATGCCCACTTCGTTGAGTTTTAGCGGTAATAGGCCCGAGAAACACTTGCAACGCTTGAATCGGGGTCCACGTAGAAGCACTTCCCTACCCTGGAGCGAGTTCCGCTCCACAATAGACAATATGCGGATAAAAGTTCCATCCAAGAGTTCCGCCGATTTCCCAGGACGATAGATCTGCCCTTTTGATTCGACTTCCAGTAACTCGATATCCACATAACATTCTGGAGAGATTACAGCTGGAGCGCGGGTTGATAGCCTAGGATCGGTATCCCGCATAGATTCATTATGGAGAAAGACTACAGAAAGTTAGAATATCTCAATCCAACCACATTGCCATATCTGATCTGGGTAATTGGAAAGCAAATTTACTTGGACCGATTCCGTCTCCATTTTCATCTGGCGTCCCAGATACATCTAAAAATATTAGTGAACATCCGTACGTACTACGGTTCCAGATCTCTTACCTATATCATCATCGAGATCGATCACCGACGGTTTATGAGGTGCCGTTGACTTCCACATGGTAAGAGTAGTAGCGTGCAAAACGTTTAGCACTACGCATCGATAACTTAGAGATCAAAGGGAAAACTGCAAAGCGAAAGTCACGTCGACAACATCACGCATACGGAGGGCACAAGAACACTACACCTCTCCACATCCACAATGAACCAAATAAAGCCAACAATGCAAACAACATCAATCGATGCTCTTTCTTTGAGGAAGTATTACATTGTGAGTAAGAGTCACACGCGAATAGTCTGTACATATACATTTCCACAGGGCAACCGTTTCGAACTTTGGTTGCTATGGAGCTTTAGCGACCACTCGAGACCTTACTTAGCAGCCATCATTAGATAGATTTAGCCACATGAATTAGCATGTGAAAGAGTGGGTTTTTGTATGGGAACCAGTGAATACCCCTCTTAGTTTATTATCTAAAAGGGCAATTTCTCCATACAGTCTTATTAAAGTGGGAGATTACTCGGGCAATTTTTGAGTACAAAATTCAAAAATTCGCCACTTGGCAGCCAAAAGGGGTATGGTAAGTGTATTATTAAGCAATTTTTCCAAATGTCCGGCACTCCTGTTTGAGGCGTCCCCCACCATATGGGGGAAAATGGTCGGGCGCTCTTTTGCCCTGGTCACCGCGCCCGACCTACCCTTTACACAAGCACAAGCAAATCATAGAGGCCATCAGTAACTTCTCCTACAGTATCGTAACGTAATATACAATATTTGTCATGTCTCGGTTAGTTTCAAAGTATGTTTGTCCCATTTCCTTCGGCTATATCTTCTGACACAAAATGGTATATTACTAGACTCAGTTTGGCCATGACTGTGCTGCTCTTCATTACGTTTTTTTGTTTCCGCCATTCACTGCCGAACGGACAACATACCATTCCAATCCAAAATTCGAATAGAGATGGCTATGATGGCAGTGCATATGTGAATGATGATTTCCTTCGTGGGGCAAATCTTCAGAAACCGGCGTTGGCGTCACCTCCAACCTATGTCGTGAGCGAAGAAATTCTTTCAGGCCCGAACCGGAAATTGTCGCCTGAGGAACAGAAACAAAAGGACGATAGCTATAAAAAGAGCCAGGCAGAGAAGAAGAATAAGGAGGATCAACAGCGACGGCTAAAAATGAAGTTTGTTTGACTTTCTACTCCCCCACACATACAAGAGATGGCACTAATTGCTGGGCCGTCCTGGCGCCCTTTGATTAACAGGAACAAGAGGCTAAAGTGAAGGCCGCGTACCAAAAAATTAAGATCTATACTGGCGCCTTTGATGTTCCTAGGGATCTTATGCATGACCCCATGGGCCCAAAGCCACATGAGATTGTTCTCCTCGCTGCCTCAGACGGGAATGGCCACAACGGCGGTATCAAGAATATCCTAGCCGATGTGACTCCAAATCGACAGGAATATGCAGATCTCCACGGATACCATTATGTATTCATTAACATCACCAAGTACGACATCGGCAGTGCACGGCCCGTGTGGGCGAAGCTTCCGGCAATTGTAGAAGCGTTTAATCTTTACCCCTCCGCGAAATGGGTTTGGTGGCTAGACTTAGATGCGATTATCATGACACCGACAGTTGAGTTAACAGCACACATTTTATCGCAGAATGTGCTGCTGGATAAGATGAAAAAAGGCGCGGAGATGAATAAGCCCGGTGGCGGACGGTCGGGTATTTTCACCTTAGAGAACCCCGATATAAGCAAAATCGACATCATCTTTGCGCAGGATCAAAATGGATTAAATGCGGGCAGCTTCTTTATCAGAAGGAGCGAATTTTCGAGGATGCTTATTGATTTGTGGTCAGAACCATTATTTGTCCGTGAAAACTGGGATGGGCAAGAACAGGATGCATTGGTAAGCTACTTTCCAATAGCTACTTGCTCCTCCACCGACTAGCTATACCTCGAGTTAAACCATGCACTTACGGTATTCCCCAGTGGCACCTAGTGAAAGAGCACCCAACAGTCCTTGAACACCTCGCGCTTGTCAGTCAAACACAAATCAATGCATACCCTGTTGAGAATGTGGCCGACATGTCCTGGGAGACTGGGAATCTTGTGGTTCACATTGCCGGCTGTTGGGTAAAGAATCAATGCAATGATCAATGGGAGAAGTTTATGGATCGTCGAATAGTTGTATCTGCTTCCATGAAAGATGACTTTGTAACCGGAGCAACTGCTAAGGCTACGTGATGAATCCATGACTGACGTTACTTACGTGGAGTTTGTATGGACAACTATGTACGATAATTGAGAATATCTTGTTACTGTCGACAAGCCATTATTCTCTGTAGCAATATACAGCGCAAAAGCGAACAATATGTATAAATTTATGCGTGGATATATTAATTCGAAAGAGGATTGCTTATTATGAACGGCTGCTTTTTATAATAATTACAAGTATTCCCACTCCACCTTGCCATCTCAGCTTGAAAGATGGTTCTCGGATATTAAAGCAGTCAATATTTGGCTTTAATGTAAAGCTTCAGAATTATTTAAATTTCTGGACAAAGGCAAGTTACATACAGTATGAAAAAAGGGAGGTGTTTGATGACGGTCCTAAGTAGGTTGTTGCTTATGTAACCGCGGCGACATCATTGAGACACTGAGCTTCGCTAGTGCTCAGGCTGGGATATGAAATTTTTTGAAAACAATTCAATGCATGAATAGGATAACGATAAACACGCCGTCTTGGCGCCGAGTGTTATTGTCATGTGCAGAATAGGTAAAGAAGATTTAGCTTTCCTGAACAATAGTGATAACTTTGGGTATATGCGGGGTTTCCACCATATCATCACCATTACTACCTGGCAGTACCAACTACTCACGTTCGCCACCATGGCTTTAACCTACAACCAAAAGCAAGCAGCAGCGGCTGCAGTTGTCTGTTACTGTACTTGCAGAAGCGGTAGCGCAGACAAGAGGAGAATGCAACTCAGTACCGCTTGCCGCTACCAATTCCTCCTGGCCCATCTTTCAATCTTGAGCTATACAGCGAAACTTGGTCACTTGAATTTCTCCGGTATGAGGCTTTAGTCCCCGCACAGCACAGAGCTGATTATATAGATTTACCCCACTGCAAATTAGTTCTATGCTTCCACTCCTGGCTTTACATGAAATCAAGTACCGGTTCAAGTGCAATTGCGATTCCAAAATGGCCCTGTTTGCTCCTCTAATGCCTATCTGCACTCTACCGGTTGAACGCTCTTATACAAACATTTGAGCACTCTCGCGCCTAGCTCTCAATTGTTTTCAATGATATAGTAAGTCATTTAATTCTACAGTACCACAGTCTTCTGTTCTGGGACCCAGAGAGACTTACCCACAATACATTAGCACGGTATGCATCTGCGATTGAAAGGAGAGGAGGAGTAAGTAGAGTGTGGGGGTTAATCGATGGTACGATGCAGGCAACTTACCATCCAAAGGAGAATCAGGAGCTGTACTACTCAGGATATCAGAAATGCCATGCAGTTAAATACAAGGCAGTTTTGACCCCTGATGGTCTTATTTCCCACCTTGGAGGACCTTACACTGGGCGAGAAAGTGACTGGACCATTTAACAGGACTCAGGACTTGTTTCGAAACTCTGAGAATTGCATTGCCGTGAGGAACAACCAGTCGAACTCTACATCTATGGGGACCCCGCCTACAGCCTTTCTTATGGTGCTATCTGTGCCCATCAGGCTCTTCCGAATTACCCTCTCAATCCTCTTCTGGCCTCGGTAATACTCTTATGTCAGGGCTGAGGATTAGTGTGGAACATTAATTTTGAAAGATTATGATGCTGTGGGGATACAACGCATTCAGAATGGGAATGACGATTGGGTTTTCTCCAGCAGCTGCATACTGTATGGTCTCAGTTCTATTGTGTAATATGCATAGCTGCATTAATGGGAACCAGATAAGCAAGATGTTCTGCTGTCAGCCTCCTTCCGTAAATACATGTCTAGCTGGAGCCTAGCTGTGTAAGAATCAACTGTAGCATATCCTTTGTCTCTTTATTTCCTGTCTTGACTGCATCTTCAAGATCCAGTCCATCCAATCGTGTGGTACCTCCTCAATAGCTTCCAAAGCTCTCTTCGCATTTTCTTTTGCCATATCGTCTCTCTGTCCTATAGAAACCATCTTTTCCAATACCTTTAAAACCATGGAACCCATTCCCGTCAAGGGTTTTACCATCTTATCATCGTTAGCTGCATCCTAATCTGTCTGTGTTTCACTGCGAACTATTTTTTGCATTTGTTAGACCTTCTGAATAACTACCACATTGTCCCACTGCTCGTGAGAGAGCTCTTGGTCCTCACCATATTTAGTGGAATTTTTCCTGACTTCCGCTTCCTAATCTCTCTCCTTATCTTCGGTTTCATTCCAATTACCATACAGATTATCATCATATGAGTAGGTACGCTTCTGACTGTGGGGAACAAGTAGATGGTCATGAAGCACACTGGCATGAGCAGTTTCCTGGGTTAGAAGATTTTTCGTTTTCATCCTTCTCCCACTTGGGCTACCCTCCCATTCAATCCACTTATCGATATTCTGATCCAGCTCGGTATCCATTTGCACAGTACCGGACTCTTTCTTTTATGCTGTCACAGCCACTCGTTGCTCATCAGCAAGCTGATTTACAGTACAGTCAGAGTGCTTTAGCTCTTTGTTAATTTTTATTCCAATATATGGTCGGTCAGACTTACGTTACGGGCTTTTGGGATTCAGCTGGAGATGTTAGCCAAGTGCGCATAACATAAATGAGGGGGTAACCAGACAAGAGGTACTGCCCGGACATGGCTGTGTACCGGCTTTTAATATCCCCACACGCTGCAAATTTGCGCTCTGCACCACCAAATCAACCCAATGACACGCACAAAGCTTCGGCAGGAAAAGTACAATCAGACGGAGTGGTAGCATTGGCAGGCTGTGGAAAAGCAATCACAATGTGGTACATCCTTTCCTGTGCTAGCATTATAATATGGTATTGCAGAATTAACTATGGTAGATTGTGTTTAGAATGGCCTTACCTGCTAGCTAGCAGACCAAAAGAATCAGAATTTACCCCCAGCTGTAGAGAATGCACAGGTTATTTTGGTGGAACAATTATATGTGTGAGGATTTCCTTTAAAAATAAACCATTACTAGATAATAGCACAGATACTAGCATAAAAGTGTATAGTTCAAGAATAGATTCCATCTCTATTATATATTAGAAAGTACATGCTGTTTCAGTTTCTCAATAGGTATTCAGATTGAGTGGTAAAATGTGTTATTCAATTTAATTTTGAATAGGTAAGTGAATATATCTTACTTATTTTGCAAGAATACTATTGATAACTAGAATATGATATACAAAGAGACAATGTCAAAGTTTTCAATATATTCAACAGTGATAAAATATAATTCCCTAATATCAATTCAGAAAAGACAACAGCTAAATATAATACACAGTATTTCAATACAAGTATAAATAAAGGTTGAAAACTAGAAATTGTTACTGATGTAAAGTATCAAAAGGGAATTTTATATATAGTAATCTTATTTCTTACTTACAAAAACTGCAACTATTAGATAGTCTAATACTCTATAACTGATAATCTGAAAGCTATATTATAGTTTAGTAAAATTTGATCTATTGGCAATAAACTTGTTAGTAACTAGATAGAGAATATTTACTATGATCAGGTAACAGCTGAGTATTAAGGAATATATATCCTGTACGATTAGATAACTAGTATTAATAAAAGTCAAACCATCTGGACACTATTTATTAGTTTGCCAGGAACAACTATTAACCTTACTTGAATATTGAAGTCTTTTGAAATTGGTTTAAATCTCTATAAAAGTACATCAGCAAAATGAATTTTAGTCACTGGGAGCCTCCAGGAGTGTCTGAGAGGATGTGGAGTGTAAACTTAGATGCGTCAATTTCTGGAGAGTGTCAGACCCTAGGAGGGCATTCCGGCCGGCCTTCACAGTAACTGCGATCTCTGATGACTGGTACAGTAGTAACATGTGAGTGATTGTGATAAGTTTGGGAACACCTCGGAGCGCCAGAGAGAACTTTGGGTGCGCCTGGGAGCACCTGGGAGCGCCAACCACAAGCCTGGGAGCGCCAACCACAAGCCTGGGAGCGCCGACGACAAGCCTCGGAGCGCCAATCTGTTACGGGGGTTTCTTAGTCCCAATAATCAATACAATATTTATTGAACTAAGTACAGCCGCCTATCCAAATATCTCTTTCTCTCCTCGTCTTATCCTA
>Ga0307515_10007732_pt1 | contig 21161 bp, 30 predicted proteins | sample 17_EM_MG_FD_194513 | JGI IMG/M metagenome (GOLD analysis project Ga0307515, IMG submission 194513) | Populus trichocarpa ectomycorrhiza microbial communities from riparian zone in the Pacific Northwest, United States - 17_EM | ecosystem: Host-associated > Plants > Roots > Unclassified | place...
CGGAGTAAATTACTGCTGCTGGCACCCTTCTGGAAAGTTAAAGATAGTTATTGCCTTACCGACAGTCGCTCGTTGTACCTTAATTGTTTCTTAACTAAATGGTACAGCATGGCTATTCAATATGTACAATATTACAAAGGGTGGTCGAACTTAACCGGACACTCATCGCAGGGTGTTGGGCACCAGAGATGACGGCCAAGTTGCCAACCGCGGGCCGCGGGCCGGAAACTGAGGCGGGAGTGATCGGATCACGGACCTCGGGTAACTCCGTGAATCTTCCGTCCAACAGAGAAACGGCCATATCCCCTCGAAACCGCCTCTAAATAGTGTAAGAACCGACGGGACAGACCGCCTACCTTCGGTTCAGTCCGGAAAAAGGCAGGAAATTTCCCTCAGGGGAAGTCTGGGTGTGCGCGTGATGAGCGAAGGGTGTGCGCGCGGTGAGCTGGGGTGTGCGCGCGCGCGAAATGGGGGTGCGTGCGCGGGACTTGCGTGTGCGCGATGCGAATTATTTTTGTGCACTTTGAACGGCATAGATTTGGCCGTCACCGTCCACATCGGCCTCACGGATCAACTCATCAACCTCGGTGTCGGTCAATGTCACTCCTGTGGATCGTGTGATCCTTGTAAGTGAGGACACACAGGGGAAGGAGGTGGGTACCTACCGAGGCGGGCTATGGCGTGCTTCATCTCGGCTGAGCTGATGTAACCGTTTCCGTCCTTATCAAAGACCTTGAAGGCCTCTTTGATCTCCTCCTCAGCATCAATCTCGCGCATCTTCCTGGCCATCATGGTCAAAAACTCGGGGAAATCGACGGTGCCGTTGCCGTCGGGGTCGACCTCGTTGATCATATCTTGGAGTTCTGCCTCTGTAGGGTTCTGGCCCAGGGAACGCATGACGACGCCAAGCTCTCTCGTCGTGATGGTGCCGTCTCCATCTACGATTGGATGTTGATTATGAAGGATCAAGTCATCGTGGTGCATCGTGAGGCGGTTTCTAACCTTTATCGAACAAAGAGAAAGCCTCTTTGAATTCTGGGGGAGATAAGTTAGCGCTGAGGTTCGTGGTCAGGAGGCGGATCACATACCTGTGATCTGCTCTGTTTAACCGGGTAAATCAAAGGGGGTCAGCGTTCACGCATCGCTCGAAGATGTGAGCCACGATTGGGAATGGGTCCGAAGCGTACCTTCGGACTGTGGAGGAACAACGACAAAAGGGGGCGCAATCAGTTCATGTTTCTCGTCAATCGCAAGTTGTGGGCACGAGGGGGTGAGGAGGGGACGTGGTTTAAGACAAGAGATTCTTACCAACTCGTCGGCCATTGCGTATCACTATAAGTGGGGGCCAGCAGCGCTCTGCCAGATCTGCTTCCGACAGGTGAAATTCCCACGAGGGCCCGTCGCAGGCAGGAGACCCCAAGAATTGTAATTAAATCCACGGAACACATGTCTTGCTCAAGGTCAGGGCACGGTCCGTGGCAGGATAAAGCGCACTCACGAATGGTCATTAGGTTTTGTTCATAACTGTGTTAAATGGCAAAGAGGCCAGGAACTCGAGACCGAGCATTTCCTCAGAGGGGCAAGATTTGCACAGTGATTTTGTCCCGTTCACGAGTTATCCGGGATATCTTGGGAGTTGGTGCATACTTCGCGGCCGTCTATACGGGGGATAGCGACGTAAATCAAATACGTTTTGGTGACGGGGCGGGCTTACGCACACGGATCTGTGGATCCGTGGTCCACCGACAAGGCATATCTTTGTTGTTTATTTTGTACGCGGACATTGTTCGTGATCGTGTATCGCTTTCGGAGGTTGTACAAGTTGTGAACTGCCTTAGAGGAGAGTACATATGAATATTTAAACACGATTACTTTGACAACATCATCTATCGATGTGAAGGCAGGTCAATTTGATGCACACGTGGAGCGGACGAGCAAAGGATAGTCACCTTGACGAATTCTTCGTAGTTGATTTGGCCGTCACCGTCCACATCGGCCTCACGGATCATCTCATCAACCTCGGTGTCGGTCAACTTCTCTCCTGTGGATTGTGTGATCCCTGTAAGTGAGGACCCACATGTGACGGGAACGAATGCCTACCGAGGTTGGTCATGACGTGCCTCAGTTCGGCTGCGCTGATGTAACCGTTTCCGTCCTTATCAAAGACCTTGAAGGCCTCTTTGATCTCCTCCTCACTATCAGTGTCACGCATTTTCCTGGCCATCATGGTCAAAAACTCGGGGAAATCGATGGTGCCGTTGCCGTCGGCGTCGACCTCGTTGATCATGTCTTGGAGTTCGGCCTCTGTGGGGTTCTGGCCCAGGGAACGCATGACGGTGCCAAGCTCCTTGGTCGTGATGGTGCCGTCTCCATCTATCATCGCACGATTAGGTGTTGGTTGTGAAGGATAAAGACATCGTGGCGCATCGTGAGGTGGTTTCTAACCTTTATCGAACAAAGAGAAAGCCTCTTTGAATTCTGGGGGAGATAAGTTAGCGCTGAGATTCGTGGCCAGGGGGTGGAACACGTACCCGCGATCTGCTCTGTTTAACCGAGTAAATCAAAGAGGGTCAGCGTTCGTGCATCGCTCGAGGATGTGGGCCACGATTTGGAGCGGGGCCGAAGCGTACCTTCGGACTGTGGGGGAACGACGACAAAAGGGGGCGCAATCAGTTCATGGTTCTCGTCAATCGCAAGTAGTGGGCACGAGGGGGTGAGGAGGGGGCGTGGTTTAAGACAAGAGATTCTTACCAATTGGTCGGCCATTATGTATCAGAGGGTGTGGTGGGGTGTTGAGGGTGAGATGGAGTTGAAAGATCGTTTTTATGCTGAAACAGCGCCGATTACTATCTTCGGCAATCGCCAGATCTCCGCTTCACTCTGTTCAATTCCCAGCCACTTTTCGTTGCTTCATTTTACCTATCTAAATACACAGGTAGTGCTACGCCCTAGACCCTTAGCATGAACATCACAAGTCCTCACTCCCAACTATCATCGTCACTATCTTCATCATCGCTTCCACGCATCCTTTTATTCCTGTCGTTGAGTGCCCTCGCCAATGCAGATGTTAAATCACCACTCCCAGCTGTGGTCGCCTCCGCAGTTGCCTCTTCCGCGAGAACAGGAGGAGGCGCGCGCCCGGGTGAATCACCGGTCTTCTTGAGTGAATGAACGTTCTTGCCTTGGATCGAAGCCAGCAGTGCATCTCTGCCAAGTTGAGGTGGTGGTGTATCGACCTTTGATCCACCGCCATCTCCCCCGGATACAGGAGGAGGAGGCGGTGGCGGTGGCGGCGGGGGTCCGCCAGATATGCCCGGAGGAGGTGGTGGGGGTGGTGGTGGGGGTCCACCAGATGTACCCGAAGGTGGTGGTGGCGGTGGTGGTGGCGGCGGTGGGGGTCCGCCAAATATGCCCGGAGGAGGCGGTGGTGGCGGTGGCGGTGGGGGACCACCACCACCCGTGTTCATTAGAGGAGGTGGAGGTGGGGGAGGGGGTGCGGGCGGGGTAGTATGTGGGCGCTGTGGAGGAGGAGGTATGGGAGTCGACTGCACCGTGGACTGAGGGCGTGGTGGGGGCGGGATGTTCGGCCGAGGCGGAGGTCCGGGAATCGACCTGTTCGGTGGTGGCTGGGGAGGCCGAGTCAGTGGTGGCGGTGGTTCTGTTCGGGTAGGAGGAGGGGGTTCCACACGGGTAGGGGGAGCGGGAGGACGATTAGGTGGTGGTGGAACCCGTTGGGGTGGCGCAGAAACCGGCGTCTCATCCGTTGAGCTGGTGTGGTTATGACCTCTCCGCGGTACCGGGGGAGGAGGTGCTTTCTTCTTGCCACCCCCGGTGCCAACACCAGCAGCCTGCTGTTCCCGAACAAAGTCCTTGATGAAGTCCATGTTCTGTTCAATGACCTCCTTTGCCACTCCAGAACTCTCGAGACCACTCAGGAATGTAGTCCAAGAGGGATCGACATTTGACGATGTAAATCCTTTCTCTGAATCATAACCCATATGGGCAACGTGTTTGAATGAACCTGCAGTGGGATCGGAGATCATGGATTTGTCGATCTTGCCGCCCTTTCCGGGTTTCTTCTTCTTGATCTCAGATGATTTGGGTTTATCTGTGGAAGGATCTAGTCAGAGTGGGTATTCGTCATCGAGCGAACAGAGGTAGTACCACTTCCGGACTTGTGAGCTTGCACTCGTTTGTAAAATACTTTGGCTTCGCTTTCATCCGGGAAGACAAATCCAATCATACATTCCTATCGTAGAAGGGTTAGTTTCTGCACAAAAGAGTGACGGATGAAAGACCCACGTCACCAGGGAAGGAGTGGAAATACGGCCGGTCATGAAAGTAGTCAAAGTTCTGGTAGAGCTCTTGCTCCCATATGACGCCCCGTGTTCCATCCAAATCGACGAGCTTGAACTGGAGAATCCCTTGAGAGTTCTTCGCGAATGCGAGGCCACCCTGTAGCCCGGCATATGACCATTCGTTGGGGTTGGGATAAGCATAGTAGATCCTTGCGAGTGTCGCGATCCACAACTTGTTTGACCCTTTAGGGATCACACTCGTTACTTTCGCTTTCTCCTCTTTAGAGAGGATGGATTGTGCGGGCATTAGAGTCTGAGGACGAGACACAGGGGAGAGGTACCGTTATGAAAGGAATCGAGAGGTGCTGCGGCTGCGATCGGCAACCCTGGACGGGAGTTCCGCCGGCAAGTCATGTACATACGAGGGCCGCAGCCATTGTGAGTGTTACAGAGACTGTCCACGACAAAGATACTACAGACAACAGGAAACACACAGGATAGGATGATTCAAAGCAATAGGGTAAGAAGCTGCTCATGCCTCCTTGGCCTCCTCGGTCTCCGCGGGAGGAGCATCATCGGCTGGGACAGCTCCCGCATTCGAGGCAGCATCTACAGCCATTGCGTCAGTGTCCTCATCTAGCCCTTTGATAAATTCGAGCGCAAGTTTGGGGCTGGAAAAATGTATGAGCTGTAATCTGTGCACTCGGATGACAGGACGTACCTGTCGGCGGGTTTAACGGGTAGCCTCTTCTCGACGAGTTTACCGCCTTTCTCAAAGATGAAATGGCTCCGCGCCGTCTTTGCCCCGCCGCCGGTCAGCGCTTTGATAAGCACGCGCTTGGGATCTGACAGGAGCGGGTATGGGAGACTTTTCTGACAGCATCCGCAGCATCAGCGACCCGTCGGCTCGGTAGGGGAGATGGAAAACGAAGAACCTTGGTCTGCCACTTGGTTTGGGCGGTAGGGGAATCAGCACTGAGACAGTACACTTCGTAGTTCAGAGACGTGAAGTTGGGATAATCATCCCGGAATCCACAAGCCTGCGTTGTGCATCCAGCTAGTAACGTCAACAACAGGCTGAGAGAATGTAGAAGAACGAACTTACGGGTGTCCGCCTTGGGGACTAGAAAGAGAACAAGTCCATTCTCTGCGGTGAGAGTCGAGACATCGACGTCCTCATCTTTCTCGTTCTTCAAAGTATGGCTGGGAAGAGAGCCCCCGATGTCAATGGCCGCGAGGTCGACGCTGGAGGATCCCTCTGCGGACTCGTCGAGTTTGGCCTAAACGACCGCGCTGAACATTGGTATCCGTGAAATACTAAGGGGAAAATATCCAGACCTTTTTCGCGCTGTCCTCCTGGCCGTTTTCGTCCTGTGCATCGGCTTCATCTGCATGTCGCTTCTTGCGGGGTGCGGCGGGCTTTTTGGCTGGTTTCGCTGGCTCCTCGGCTGGCTTTGGCTGGGAGGAGATTCTGGTAGACCTGCGGGGAGCCTGGGCCTCTACGGGTTCTCCATCCTCAGTGACTTTGGGTGCGGCTTTGCGGGGCATAATTAACGGAAAGTGAGATGAGGCGGGGCGGGCGGTTCGGCTGTTAGTCCCGTCGGAACCAGACGAAAGACAGATCAACCGAGACAAGCTTCAATCTCGCCAACCGTCCCTCGTCGACGAGCCATTCCACCCCCACCCCCTGATCGCTGCCACTGGTTACGACGAAAAATACAGAGAAAATACGAGACAAATTCCGATATATGCAATTCTCCCACACGTTCTCCTGACCATCTCCAATGATATCCCTCGCCAACCATTCCCCACGTCCGGCATCCTCTTCGGCTGTGACGATTCCTACGCCTGGAAAATCGATCCTGAAGCGTCCCCCACCTCCCCCACAGTCTCTCTTCTCTCGTCTGACGAAGCTTCTGCCCAGCCAGAATGGCCCCGCGGACGGAACAGTCGAGGACGAGTCAAGGACCCTCAAGAGAGCTCACTTCATTCTGCCCCAGATGGCGACGGTCTATCCAATAATGGCTGCTAACCCGCCGTACTCACTCGCAATCAAGGAGGAAAAGAAGTTGATTGAGGAAAAGGAGGCTGAACGTCGGAAGCGTGTCGTCAGGCGGAACTCTGTCAGCTCAAGCTCACATGAACCTTCAGAATCGGACGAATGGTGGCATGTGGATCAAGTCGAATCCTTCTACAGGGAGTGCTCCACTGGACGGGAGGATACTCCGGATCCTGCCATTTCTGCGGCCTTCAAGGTATGGCTATCATCTGGTTTCAGCCACCTACATGCGTGCGGTTGCCGACGACATCGATTCTCAGCGTGCATCGAGTCCCGATTCGAGAACTCTCGACCTTTCAGGTATTCAGATAACCGTAACATCGGCCACAATCTTGTCGGATGTCTTTACAATCGAATGGGGCCTCCGCAAACTGATTCTCAAGGAATGCGACCTGGATGAACATGTGAGCATCCCGTTCCATGCGTCGTTTTGTGTCTGATCCCTCGAACAGAATCTCAAACCCCTGCTACACTCATTGCTGATACCGAATTCTTTGCACTTCCTTTCTGTTTCCTCAAACAGACGCCTGAAGGTGGGGGCGCTTAAGCTGATCAGCGCCTATGTGCAGAGGGTTCGTGCCTGATTTGTTTCACGCCGTTGAGACTGACCCTTGCATACAGTCCATAAGCCTCCAATTCCTTGACGTGTCCCAGAATTCGCTGGATAAGAAGGCCGTCGAGTATCTTGCTTCCGCCCTCGCGACCAAACCCAGTCTGGTATCTCTGAGAATGGATGACTGCCTCCTCCGAGCGTCAGCGCTTGAGTCACTCGGTAGGTTTCTCCTTGATCGCTCGCGCCCGACCTGTTGTTAATTCCCGTTGAATTAAGCCCACGCGGTACGCGATTCGACATTGCGAAATATATCTTTGCGATACAACCGTGTTAGCGCCGCTGGCGCAGTGGCTCTGGCACTCATGATCAAGGACTATCCAGATACGATACCGTCTTCTAATATGTTATCTCCTTCGCTCAGTCTTTCCCCGCCGTCCACTCCTTTCGATACACCGACCCGCGAGTCTTCGCCTCAGCTGCCGCTCTCTCCGCTACCCAAAGCCGGTACTGTTTTACCTCCTCTGCGACACCCACCCAAGCCAGCTACCCCCACGACTTACACACCGTATATTCCGCGCTCGAAGCGTAATGTTATTGGACCAATGTCCCCCACAAGTACTAGCATCCCCATAATAACCTCGAACGTCCAAGGCGGAATTACAACCGCTCGGCATCCTCCAACACCCTCGACATCAGGCTTCATGCCTTCGGCATCTATCAACCGTCACGGACCGAGTGCTGCACTGCTCGATAAGGTCAGGGCATTGGATACGCTTCCTCGGCTTGGCGCTCTCCGTACTCTTGATCTAAAGGGGAACGACATCCGAGTCAGTATACCATATCGGGGCGTGGTGGTTGGTGAAGAATGCTGACACCTGTCATTAGACTGGAATCGCGTATATCGCACAAGTTTTGAAGCGGAATCGGACCTTGAAGGTACTCAATTTGAGTGAGAACAAGTTGGACATTCAGGGGTTGGCGGCTGTCGCAGAGGCACTGGTAACTACTTCGTTTCCCCATCGTTACGTCCCTCACGTGTCTGATTTTTAGAAATACAACACTTCGTTGGAAACACTTGATATGAGTAAGAACCCTTGCTGTGGACCAGGGCTGGAAGGGGTTAGTTGGATCCCTACTAGCTTTATTCAGTATCCTGATCGCCTAACTTCAGATACAAGCACTGCGAACTGCGTTCACACTCAACAATGCGTTGAAAAGGCTGTTCTTGTCGTCGACCGGAATGACTTCTGCGGGTGCGATATGCCTCGCCGAGTTCTTGCCGGAATCGAATTCACTATTACACCTTGACCTCACCTCGAACAATCTGGAGCTCGCAGGTGTGATGGCTCTGAACCAAGGGTTGAAGTCAAACCACGTGATGAGGTGTTTGGACGTGAACATCCCTCCTGGAGATGAGGAGATGGCTCGGTGGGTTCCTCAGTTGTGCGAATGATGTGAACGACCCTGTCTAATCATTGCGTAGTATGTGTCGGGATATCCTCAACACATGTGTGAGGAATACAGAGGATGCCGAGAGGGCTGCCGCGAGTGGGGGCAGCGGTGACGGAATATTAGGAAAGAAGACTGCCGTGTGGGGGATGATTGAGGAAAGCGAGTTGGCCAAAACCATTCGAGGGAGTTTTGACAAGGTATGGTGTTGTAGAGTCACGGTGCAGGGGTCGCTGACACTGTTGTTCCCAGCCACCGTCCTCAGTTGGGGAAGAAGACGCGCTCGTTGCGCAAGTCCGCCAGGTGATATCCGATCTGGAAGGTCTCACAGTTCGCTCGCCGCCAGGTCCTTCCGGACAACAGACCCTCGGCGATGTTGATCCTGAGGTTATGAGGAGGGCCAATAATTTGAAGCCTAAACTGCAACAACTGATTGAGAATTCGTTGGGGGATGACAACGCGAGGGTCGATGAACTCCTCGCCCTGAACGATTCCCTGACGAGCATGCTTGTCTCTCCCCAGGGGGCGCTGACGCCCGAAATTCCTCCTATCACCCGGAAGACATCCAAGGACAAGGGGGCTGGGTTGACCGTCAATATTCCATCGTATAACGGTTTCCTTTCCCCTCATATCACGCCTACTACGAGTACTCCCAATGGTCATGTTCACGAAAGCCCCTCCGCTACGGATGATTCCGATGAGGAGCTACTTTCTACTCCGCGGATGGATAAGGGTAAGCAAAGAGCGACAGAGGAACCCGAGAAGCCCACACAGGTTCTCCGTCGGCCATCCCTGGTGTTGGACGAAGAGGATGAATTTGTGGAACCTGAGGTGCACCCTGAAGTGGGGGTTTCGCCGACGGTTGACAGGTTAGTTATCAGAAACCTCGTGTTCGCGTCGCAGCTTGATGTTGATCCGAACATGCTAACAGGTCTCGTAGCTGGGTCGAGGAGGAAGGAGAGGTCTTCCGTAAAGGCGCAGTCCTCCTTGGCCCTGAGGAGATGGAGGGAGAGTATGCGGGCGAAGACCTGCGAAAGGAGGTTAGCTTCTTTCGCTTCGCAACATAAACACGATCGAATCAGTTAATGGTGTTCCTCTTAGCTTCTTGAGGCTATGGTCGAGCGTCCTCCCCCCAGGGCTGTCCTGGATGACACGTACACACCGCCGGAGGAAGCTGAAGTTGTGCCCACCCCGTTATCTCCGCAAATCGAATCGCCGAAACCTTCGCCAAGACCGTATGTAAGGCGCTCTCGTTCGTCGTCTACGACGCTCGATTCACCTGTAGTTGGAGTAACGGAGGTATCAGGGAGGCTGACCCCAACCTCCCCTATTCCGACCATGCTCGTCCCCGATTCTTCACCGCGGCTCGGAGGGTAGCCTGTTAATGACTGGGTTTCTGAGCGGACGCCGGGGTCCGATGATATGTTGTAGTTTGGGTCATTTGCTGCTCTCTCCTTTTGCCTAATCAAACGCGGTACTTTCAGTCAGGATGACTCGTGATGAGGGTGCGGGTGAAATGGGCTGTTGTTCCTCGGTCAGGGATTGTCTGCTATCATATACCAAAACATTTTTACAAGGGAAACATGGATCTTTTTATGCTGGAATACTTGTCTACCGGAGCCTTGGATTGCAAATAAGATAGATATCTATGAATGGCACGGAAAGCTCTCCGTATCAAGTCAATAACAATAGTGAAACGAAAGAGACGGAGGGAACTACTTCGGAATTAGTATGTTAGTATGTTCGAACGAAACACAATAGGGGTGGGAGGAGGGCGATACATAGATAGGTACGTGTGTGATTTCGGTGATGAGCGAGGGAAAGGAAAGAAAGGCATATCGAGGGAAATGAGTATCACGAGTAGATGAAACATAGGGGGTAGGATGAAGCATTGTGAGGATTCAAAAGACATCCATGTAATCTTTGCAGCGTTCCCACAACTTCATCCAGCGTCCACCGTTCCATTGGCGGATCCTAGTCCATCCGTCTTGAGGGGCGACTTTTTCGATCCAAATGAGGACCGCGCAAAGCGCAAAATCTGCATAGCTGACTTCGCGACCCATCGCCACGACACCGTCACCGTCCGTACCGGAGTTCTTGTCAAGGAGGTCAGCGAGGGTATCAAACTGTTCCTTGACAGCTTGCCAGGCTTGCTCCCGCTGCGCCGGAGTAAGTTGGGAGGGTGGCTGTTGGGTCTGAGACCCCATGAAGTGGGCACGACTGCGCTCAGGGAGTCGGAGATGAGTCATGGGGATCATGATGGGAAGAAGCGGTTTTGCGAAGACCTCGTGTATGTAGTGGACGAAGAGGCACTGGAGAGCGCGAGATCCTTCCGGAAAGATTGGTCGAGCAGGATATGCGTATTCGAGGTATTCGGCTATGTGGTTGGCATTGGAGAGAGATTTCCCACTGCGGGGGTCATAGATAACAGGGAGAGTGTAAACTGGCCGGCCATCGGAGCGATAAGAGGTTGGTGGAACGTTCAGTTGGCGAAGGACGTTCTCAACGTCGGATGCTTCGATCCAATGCGTGCGGTAAGGAAGACGTTTATAATTGAGGATGAATCTACGCGCAAGGATCATTTCAATGTTCAAGACGAGCAGAACGAGATGTCAGTACATACCTGATCCTCCAAATATTCGGAGCCCATGGTTGGGGCATCGTGGACTGGATATCGTAGAGAGTGATGACGGGTTGAGACATTGCAGGCCTGGATTCTCTTGTGGACGAGTACTTCATTTTAATAGTAACCAAGACCAGAGGAGAGTACGTTATAGGTAACCCGACCGGTTTCAGGGCCGGCTTATATGGAAACACGGTACCGAGTCATGGACGGTAATTGTCAGACAGAATGGATCCACTAAGCGATGCTGAGGAAAAGATCTAGGACCCGGTAAGATGTAAAGTTGTCGGGCCAGAGGCGCGTTGTTGGCACCTTGGAATGGCGTCCGAAGAAGGATGTGGCACGAGGAACGTCTAGCCAGAGAGGGCAAGCATCTAAGTTGCGCGGTCGTTGCGGCCGCAAATACTCGGTTCACGATCAAAACAACATCGGCGGTGCGACGGCTGACGCCTTTGCGCGACTATGTATGACACTTGCAAAGGTAAGAGGATGAAAATACTGAAGAAAACCTGTGCGAGGATCACCTGTCATAGTCACGTCGCGGGAGGGAGGACCGTGACACCACGATAACGCACTGCCTGTTTTGATCATGTTGCTTCCATATTAGGAAGGCGATTTCTAGAACACGAATGCGGTGTTTTCGTCTGTCTCGCCCAACAACAGCTATCTCTATCTTTCTTCCCGCCTTGACTCACTGGAAAACAATACTCAGCTCCCGTACTGGCGGTGTATTAGGATTTGGAGCATTTACCTGGCAAACTCCGGGTTGCACTGAGCCGGTAGCGCGATGAAACGGTGTATAAAAAGCGGATCCTTGGATCTTACGGCTACCCGGCCAAATCTTGGTCGAGAGTCAGCCGGAGTCTATGCGCGGGATCCTGTCCAACGGTTTTACCGGTACACGGCGCACGGCAAACTTGTGAGGATCCCTCAAAATGCATCCGGCGCTCGACAACATTTGAAACGTCGACCCCCCGCGGAACCCCGCCCTTCCTCCTAGTAGCATTCTCTACCTGTTTCGGCACCCTCGGTGTGATTGGGTATAAATGCGCCAGGCCGGGAGAGCGAGGTTGCCGGAGAGGGGGAGAAGAATTGTTGATTCATCTGGTTATCACAGGTTACTGATAGCTATGAGGGGCACAGTCTGTCTGCTAAATCGCTTGTCGGGTAGAGTAAAGACGGCGGATGACCCGGGGGTGAAGCGTGTTTCATCGCGACGACGAGGAACGTTGTACTTGGATATCGCACAGCGGGAGTTGTGATCGTGGGAACTTTTTACCACAGGTACGGGAATGATGTCATGCTCCCCTGCCCCGCTCCTGGGAGATCCAAAATGGAACGAGTGGCTCATTCCCTCTCTTTCCAAGAAACACCAAGAACACCAAGCCAATGTCTCAGTCAACCAGCGATTCCAAAGAAATGAACCCAAGTGCACCCCGGGACTCTGACTATCCACCCCAACTCCATGCCGGAGCCGTTGGCCTCGGTCCGGAATTCGGAAAGGGTTCTGTAAGTACACATTATTCCCTCCCCCCGATAAACCTTAGTTTACACACGATCCACCCGTACAGACCATGAGTGAAAGGATCGATGGCTTAAAGCAGGAGATCAAAGGAAAGCTCAAGCACGATCCAGAACTCGTCGAACATGGCCGGGACAAGCGCACCGGACAGCTAAAGCAGAAGGAGATGAAACAGGTAAACCACTATCGGCCTTAGTTGACCAACTATCTCACTCGGCGTGTTTACCGCAGGACCTCGGTCAGCCTGGTCAGACTCATCCCGGCGAGGAGAAACACCAACAGGATGACGCTGACAAGGAGCGACCCAACAGGAAGTGAATCCGAGGATAAGCAACAAATTTAGTACACTGTGATGCATGTAATATCAATACCACCGCGCTATGGATCTGTACAATTACCTTGAACCCGCTTGGTTTTCCGTCCGCTTTCTCAGCGTTAGGTGGCAGCAAGGTAAACTTCTCCATGAATGTACTAGGTCGGTTCAAGTGCCTAAACCCAGCACATACATACCCTGAATGCAGAAAGCCGAAGAGCGCGAGAGGATCACAGTACAATCCCTGCAGTTACCTAACCAACGCAGCTAGTTGGTCAATAAGCCACGTCGTGAGTTACGTGGAAACAACGTACAGTCGGCCTTGGTCTGGCGTTTCGCCAACTCAACCCATCGAGCGCCGCGACGGAGGGTGACAGGATGATAGGAACCAATGGCGTAACTATGGTGCCCGGGGTGGGAGCAGAATAAGGCGAAGAATTGAATGGTACAAGCCGCCGACAAAGAGATTGGGATTAGGTCACTTGGATTAGTAGGAATCAAAGCACTCCCATCACTCTACATACACAACCCAGTGAACGCTGAAACGTACCCGGAGGTGGCTCTGACGCGTAGGATGGAAGAAGGCCCTGGAGAGAATGTCCTAGGACTACACGCACCGATCAGATGGATATCTCACTAGCTATTCAACCAAGGATAGTGAGGTGCTATCCACTAGCAAGAGCCGGAATGGAGCGACTGACGCAGGTTGTCTCTTACACAAAAACACATCTCTGACATCACCGAGCCCTATAGGAGCAACCTGCCGAATAACGAGTGTCATCTGATGACTGCGAACCTGGCGCAGGGCCCGAGGTATTTTCAGGGCACCTTGAAACTTCGCACATGATACGTAAGTTTGAATTACATTCCCATATGTCCTCTCATCTCCTGAGGAAATTGCCTCCTCCGTGAGTTGTTTCGTTCACATTGGATACGCCGCCGACGGGACGCTGGCAGCCCACATCTAGGCCACAAAACCGAGAGAATACCAACACCTCTCGTAAACGGCGGTTACGAAACACAGACCCAATGAGCTCGAGTGAAATGTAGGGTCATGATGAAGCAGGAGCCGGCATGGGGAAAGAAGTATACCGATTGCCACGATTAGGTTTTTGTGACGCGCGGATCGCGAACGCCCACGGTATGAGTTGTAATTGCTGTAGTGATCGTGTTTCGTGCAAAAATAAACAGGGGACGGGGATATGCAGAACTGTACGTTCTCTACAATCAAACCAAGAGCTCTTCTTCAGCAGGCTTGAAACGCTGATTGCCTCCCCGTAACAACCGGTGCACTAGGCGTCGGTCAACGTGCCGGTCCACGGGGGCAGATGACTAGCGGAATACCTGCGGTACCGAATGTCTAGATCGAGTCAATGACAGAGGGCCACAATCGAGGTCCACGAGAAGCTGTGTGAGAGGCTGGAGCAAGCTGTGCCCTGGCGCTCATCAGCATCACCGTCACCGTTCAGAGTTGCTGAGGAGTCGATCATAGTGATGAGACTTACACTATGCAATGCTCGTACGATATCCAAGATACCGATAATGATTATTACCAGGGAAGGTGGTTTACTAGTTATTACGATGTCAGGGCGAAAGGGCGGGCGGAACAAGCGATTGTATGGGTTCAACACATGTTGAGTAGGGGAGGGGGGAAGAGCGGGATATGAAAAAAGGCTCTAAAGTCGAATTCCACAATAAAGTAACCAAAAAGGTTTTAGAGGGCATCAACGCTCAAATCCAAGAACTCCTTGAGAGGCAAGAGATCGTGGAAGCCCAATTCAAGAGCAATTTGAGGATATCATCGACGGTGACCAACATCACGGTGGAGGGCGTCGGAGTCGAGACCGAGGCGCTCCTTGAGTTCGGGGAGGCTGTGGACGTCGACGAAGGCACCCTCGGCCAACAACAGCTCAAGAACGCGGGGGACGCTGAAAACATTGAGGACAGCGACCAACTTCTCCTTAGCGACGACGAAAACGAATCCCTCGACGAAGAGGTGCTCTTGAACGAGGAAGTCCAAAACTTCATCGATGGTTTCCAGACCCCGAACTTGATCGAGACGAAGATCGACGCAAGTATCGTTAGAATGGGAGACCTCGAAACCATGCTCGCAGGACAGAACCTTGCAAGTTCCGTTGTCGCAGAGGACTTTTTCGATGTTAGGGATAGTCTTGCAGTTTTTGCCATCGGCAACGTTACTCCCGAAAGGAGAAGCAACAGTGCATCCACCACCTACGGTCCCGTCCTCAGTATCGCAATGCGCACAGCCAGAGCAAGATCACTCACAACTCTCGGCATCGGTTTTGATATCAACACAGTCATGTCCTTTCCCGCCGTCGGGGACACCACACATGGTCTTGCCAACAGGGCAAGTAGAGTGGTCACGCCTTCCCCTGGAAAAACCCTGCGAGCCACACCCGTGTGGGAAGGACCCACACACCCCATTGCACTCGCTGTAGGGCGGCTTGTAGGCACACTCGGTAGGATTTGTGCTGGGAGAAGGAGTGCAACCCTTCTCGCACATAAAGTCGCAAGGACGCTTGATGCTACAGAAGGGACAAGCATGTGGTGGGTATTGGCATTCTTGCTTATCCTTCTAGTTTCTGATCTGTGATAGATGAACGAGGTCAGAATTATGCGGGTGTAAGAGCGCGAAGGAGGATCTTACGAGTCTGACGAAGTAGTCACGAGCGTCATCTCGACCAACCCCATCGACAACCTTCTTCGCCACCGGGTGGCTGTCAAGAACCCCAGGAAGGATGGACAAACAAAGGCAAAGGTTAAGGTGGCCCGCAATGACGTTGCGACCTACAGCATCAGAGGCAGTTAGGCTTGGGGCAGGGTGACATTGTATGACAATTCATACCACCAGGAGCAAGCTTGACATCCAAATCCAGAGCGGCACAGACATCAACGGGGCTGCTCTTCACATGAGCCTGCCTGGCCCGGATAACGTCCCGGGTTGTCAAAGCATATGTCGCGGAGCTCGAGAGGAGTAGAGGGAGTAACGTTACGAATGCAGAGGGTTTCATGACGAAAAAGATAACGTGGAGGCCCCAAGAAAAGACAGCGGAGGTACAGAGTCTGAGGGGGAGAACAGCGAAGGCCACCAATGGCCAAGCGGTCGGGCTTAAATGGTTTCTCTCACCCCTCAGTATTCCCCCGTCCTAGGAGGAAAAACGCAGCCCAGGTTCTCACGAACTGCGGCGCGCGCATCGCGGAGAGAATATGAATGGGAGCGACGTTAGGAGGACTGGTGTGTTGGCATCACGACCTAGAACGGACATGGATTCATTCCTTCATCCCAACCAGCCCGCGCGGTCGTGCCTGGCGATTCTTTCGGGGCCTGAGAGATCATCGGAGAGGAGGGTGAAAACCGTCCAGCCTGGAATGGAGATCGTTGATGGGGCGGGGAAACGGCGCACTTGTGAGACGGAGTTGTAATAGGTCACCACAGGAGCAAAGGTTGTTCGTCAAACTCTCCACGAAAGGTTTGCACCCGCTGACTCGCTCGGAGAGTTCCCAAGTGGGTGCCAAGCACCTTGGGGGTCGGAAAAATATCGTCAGCCCGTGAATCTAAGCGAAGGTGGGAGGAGTCCCGGAAATGCTGTCGCTTGGGTTACAGTACCAGAATGAGGCGACTCCAAGCGACGACTCCTCTAAAAACGTTGCAGAAGTTATCGCCCTCCGACATGGCGCGACGGCACCCTCGAGGACCATTAGAGCCGAAGAGGGAGTGGGTCAGCGCCAGGATGAACCTTGTGAGACAACAATCAAACGAATCAAACTCCCAAGTCGTCGCGGGCAAAGGGGGATCCAAGGTGGATCATGGGTGTAGAGAGCGAGCCGCATTATGGTAGACGAGACGCCGACCACCGGTAAGAACGTAGAAAGGGTACGCAATACACGGGAAAAACTTATTGGCATCACTGGTAACGAACACATACGACTAATCCATCCTGCCCTTGAGCGTGCGGGTTATGACCTTGTCAGGTGTACTGGAGAAGAACGCGGGTAGTGAGCGTCCCCCATGACGTAGGCGATGATGAACAGGGATTCCAGAGCAGATACTCACATAACGTGCACGACAGCACCCCAACCCGAGTACGCATCTCTGTCCACTGCATTCAGCAATGTCTGGGAGATAGTCTCGAACAGATCCTCCGGCTCCAAGTCTGGCTCCCACAGTCCTTCAGCCACACCGAACAGTTTTGAGCTTGCCGTGCCGGCGACTACAAAGTCTTTGGCGAAGTTGAGGCAGCCGATCAAATCTGATGCTGCGATGAAAGGTTTGTACTCCCCCGACGGTTTCTTGCCAAGTCCGGCCATAACTGGCTCGATAAAGAACGGTCCGAACCGTTTCTCATAGAGAGTGGAAGATACGAGGTGGGCAAAGGCTTCCGGCTCAATCTCTCGTTCCTCTTTGATAGTGTACATGTTGACACGGTATCGGAACTGTTCTTTCCTGATATATGTGTTAGTCTCGCGTTGGCCGTGGATTAGACGGGAGGTGGGTTCACAGTGTTGTTACATCCGTGGCTAAGCCAGGAAGACCGAGGTATATGCGATCTGTTATGGGGAAGATCTAGGGACGTTTGCCGTGAGATGAACGCTCAGGAACAAGATCCAGTACTTACTTTCTGGAAATTTGAGGAGATGCCCAAGGCCTGGTTTCCGAGCCTGAGGTCGGAAGCGATTGCAACGCAGCTTTTGCCGACCATGGCCACGACGGACCCTCCGTTATATTCCATTATCGACTGAGAAAGCACTGTGAGATCGGCGACTCTGGCGACGATAAGCATATAGCTGCTGTACCATGATGGGTGAACTGGCTGGCGGTGGTGAGGTGAGAAAGAGAGAGAGAGAGGTGTTACGCGTCCCTCAGATCTAGATCAGACCTCTTGTCGATCGCGTTCACCGACACCTCTGGGTTGATAATGGAACTGCTCTTGCGTATAAAATCCTCTACGCTTGCTCTCTCTCTCTTTCCGTATCTCCTTTCTACTCGACGACCACATTGTCCTAGCCATACAGACATTCACCCCTAGACCTCGGACCGACCATGCGTTTCTTGTCCATCCTACTCTTCCTCTCAGCACTCTCTACCCTCCCAGCCTTCGCCAGGATGAACCAGCTGGTTTCTAGGACAAGCCACGACCATCCTGTTATCGCCCGTCGCCAGCATCATCCGATAAGAGCTACTACCCTGACTGACGTCTGTGGTTCCATCAACGTCTCTGCACTCCAGAGGATCTCTGTTCTAGGAATACTCGAAGCTAGCGCCTCCGCCGAAGTTCATATCTGCATCTGCATCACTGTTGTGCCTGCCTTCGTCAGGACCGATGCCAGGATCAAGGACTATGTCGATCGCGTCGGCGAGAAAAATGCCATCACTACTATTGGAGACATGGTAAGGCTGCCGAACGGTCTTGTGGATTGAAGTAACTGACCCGCCGACCGACTTGCAGGTCAGAAATGCTGACCGTAAACAGACCTGCAACTTCCCCCACCACTCAACTCCCAGGGTTTCCGTGGGAATTAGCTGTGATCCCTGCGACTATGGATGTGACGAGACTTTTCTCGAACGTGATGGAAAGTGCGTCTGCGATCCATCAATGTTCGAGTGTAACGGGAAGTGTGGTTTGGTTCGTGACCCACGTCTATTTTTCCAAGTGGATGCTTGTCTCACAGCCCGCTAGGTCTGCGGATCATCCAGGCCAAAGCCGCGTTTGGAGTCGTAGCAGATCAGAGGTTTTTCTGAAGTCCGACGATTATCGGGTGGGAGTGCCTAGAGTACATAACTAGACCGCATCCTAAACTATTGACATTACCACCTGAACCTTTTCTCTTCTCGTGCACGAGCGAGCACGCTGACCGGTCAGCCGTGAACCCGATAGTCCCTGTTTCTGGCCCGATGGACGCCTGCGAAAACAAGTACCCGACTCCGCCAGTATGTCTGTTCTCCCCGTCGTCGTCGACAATGGCGTTCACCGTGGCTGTTAGGATGAAGAACTATCACAGACAGACCTCTACGTCTCTACGACGTTCTTCCCCGGTGCACCGCACTCTACAATACCTTCAGACCTAATTCTCATCTCCGCGGATCGCGTATTATTCCATCTACACGCCCATCGAGTTTTCGCCCCATCCACCAACGGTTTCGCTCACAAATGGCCACCTCAATCTCGCTCAATCAATTCCACAAACGTGCCGATGATTCTCGTCCCGGAGTCCTCCCCGGTGCTGAACCTCGTCCTCCACTGCGTGTATAGCCTACCGTGCACGCATCTTTCGTCAAGTGTTGAGGATATCTCGGCTTGCGTTGCGACAATCATCAAGTACGGCCTCCCACTCTCCACGTATGCCTCACAAAACGGTTCGTTGTACAATCTGGTCCTCTCCCGAGCACCCACGGCAGGAATCCAGATGTACGCCCTCGCGGCGCAGCGTGGCTTGGAACAACTCGCCGTCGCAGTGTCTCCATTTCTACTTTCCTGCGACTTGGCTACGTTGACGGACGATCTTGTGGGACGAATGGGTCCCGTGTATCTCAAAAGGCTCGTGTTTCTCCACCTCGGGAGGAGCGCAGCTTTGAAAAGGCTGTTGTCTCCCCCGTTGAATTATCACATCCCTGACGACGCGTGTGGAGCCCGGGAACATGATGCGCTTATGAGCGCTTGGAGTCTATCCGTTGCTTCGCTAGCTTGGAATTCCCGGCCAGGTATGCGCCCTCCTTCCACCCATAACGAGAGACTGTGGAGTAACTCTAATATTTTCGGCAGACTTGGCACCAACCGTTATCAAGGCCGCCATCGAACCCTTAGCGGACAGCGTCTCTTGCTCTCGATGCAAAGAGGGCGTCCAGCAGACGGTCAAATCCCTGGTCGCCGCCTGGGTAGGAATAAAAGTCTGTTCCAAACTCCACAGTCATCGTGCATTGCTAACAGTTACTTCTGCAGACCACTATATGAGACTTCCCATGGACCCCAGTCACCGATGTATAACCTTCACCCTTCTTGTAGCAATTACACGAGTCTACTCAAGCGACCCCCTCGGATCCTTCCGTGAGCGAGAATTATCCGTTGATTGTATAACCCCATCGCCACAGGCATTGTATCCACATTAATACACTTATTATAGAACCTTTAGGAACGGGTACACGCGTAGTTCCTTAGGTACGTTGATACGTGGTAATTCAAAGAGCAATGTAAACACGTAGGAAGAGCTCACTGAATGAAATTACCGACCTTCCCTTTCATGACTTCCCCTGTTTTCTGGCTTCAAAGAAAGCTTGAATGTCACTCTCGTTAACTTCTTTTCCTTGTTCCGCGAACGGTTTGAGGTATTGCATCAGACCATCCCTGTCGGAGAACCGGATTGAGATAAGAGGAACCGTGCTTATTAATATCGACGAACCTCAAGTCCATGAAAGCTTGAATACCGTCTATCGCTCGGTCTCGCGGAATCCGCTCGAGAGCGCGCAGACCGAGCTCTTCTAACGATAGACCTGAAACCCGGCGCAGAACACAAAAACGAGTGAGTCTGGGCCATCTATAAAACAGAAATGCGTGTCGCCTCACTTGAATCTGGATCTGCCGGTGGTTCGTAGGTCTCTTCCTCAGTGGCGAGGTAAGGATGTGCATTCAACGACTCCGAACACTGGAGAAGAAGTCCCGCTCGTGGACGGTTCTGCGCAGATATCTGGTGGTTGGACGAACCGAAGAGCATCGACACCATCTGTCCCTGAAGTCGTCGGCTAGGAAGAGGTCTCCTGCGAACAGCTCGTAGTCCCCTTTCTCCACCCGCTGTAGGAGGGATTGAATCTCTTCGTTCGGCTTTGGAGCCAAACAAGGTGAGCCGGACGAAGAGGTTCCATCATCATTGACGTTGTCTTCGTCGAGCCTCATCCGCTTCGATGCTGGTTCGCCATCCTCCGAGGTAGCTCTCGACCGCTTCGCTCCAGCCTCAACGTCAATTCCTACATCAGCGTCCACATCGGAAGTTCCCCCAACCACCGTCCAGGGACTCCCATTGGACTTTCGGACCACAGCAAGCGCATCTGAGGTCCCAGCATATTTCCTTAATATCGGAATCTTGAGAATACAGTTCCGGCAAACCAGAGCTTCGTATTGGTCGGCGGTGACGAGGGGAGGTGGTAGGCCGGATGAGGAGGCTTCGGATGCATCATCGTCAATTTCTCCCTCCGCCGCCATTGGTTCCGCGTTTGTTGTGATGTGTGCAGGGTGCTCTCCGGGTTGCGTGTGGTGATGCGGGTGGTGTGTGAGAGGGTGGTCGGTGTCCTGAAGTGTAGGTCGTTCACGAAGGTTAAGGCACGATTCGTGGT
>Ga0307515_10007733_pt1 | contig 21160 bp, 20 predicted proteins | sample 17_EM_MG_FD_194513 | JGI IMG/M metagenome (GOLD analysis project Ga0307515, IMG submission 194513) | Populus trichocarpa ectomycorrhiza microbial communities from riparian zone in the Pacific Northwest, United States - 17_EM | ecosystem: Host-associated > Plants > Roots > Unclassified | place...
CGGGAAACCGTTGTCTCTACAGTGCCTGCCCGCTCGCGCGGCCGGAACCCCTTGGGGCTTGTCGGCGCAGGGCGGGGTCATCCAGGTCAGCTCGTGGTGGCTCGCTCGCTTCTCAGTGCAGGTCGGTGAAATCCAGCCCGTCCGGCGATTGAGGACGAGGCCCTTTCGGGGCCGAAGGGGGGTCTGGGGGCGCAGCCCCCAGCTACGCCCCCATCAACACCCCGCACGAAAACCCGGTCAACCGTCGGAGTACTTCGTGTCGGCCGCCGGATCCAACGCCAGCCGATACCCCCGCTTCACCACCGTCTGGATCAGCTTCGGAGAACCAAGTGCCGTACGGAGGCGGGCCATTGCCGTCTCCACGGCGTGCTCGTCGCGCCCGGCGCCGGGCAGTGCGCGGAGGAGTTCCGCGCGGGCCACGACCCAGCCGGGGCGGCGGGACAGGGCCCTGAGCAACGACATACCGGCCGGCGGGACGGGGCGTAGCGCGCCGTCGACGAGGACCGCATGGCCGCGGATCTCCACGCGGTGGCCCGCGACGGGCAACGTGCGGGCGCGGCCGGGGAGTTCCTGGCAGAGGAGTTGGACGAGGGGGCCGAGGCGGAAGCGTTCGGGCTGGACCGTGGCGATGCCGTGGTTCTGGAGCGGGAGCGCGGTGACGGGGCCGACGCAGGCCGGGAGGACGTCGTGGTGGAGGGCGGCGAGGAGTTCGGGGAGCAGGCCCCGGGTCTCGGCGCGGGACAGGAGCGACGCGGCGGCCGGTGCGCTGGTGAACGTCAGCGCGTCCAGGCCGCGGGAGACCGTGGCGTCCAGGAGCCGGTCCAGCGGGGCGATGTCCTCGGGCGGCATCCACCGGTACACGGGAACGACGACCACGTCCGCTCCCCCGGCCCGCAACGACTCCACGAACCCGGGCAACGGTTCGCCGTGCAGCTGGATCGCGACCCGGCGCCCCTCGACGCCCTCCTCCAGGAGCCGGTCCAGCACCTCCGCCATGGACTCGGACGACGGCGACCACTCCTCGGTCAACCCGGCCGCGCGCACCGCCCCTTTGACCTTGGGCCCGCGCGCGAGCAGTTCCACCCCGCGGAGCCGGTCCAGGAGCGCCTCCCCGAGCCCCCACCCGTCGGCGGCCTCGATCCACCCCCGGAACCCGATCGCGGTCGTAGCGACTACGACGTCGGGCGCCTGGTCGATCAACTCCTTGGTCGCGGCGAGCAGTTCGCTGTCGTCGGCGAGGGGCACGATGCGCAGCGCGGGCGCGTGCACGACCACCGCGCCACGCCGCTGGAGCAGTACCCCCAGCTCGTCGGCGCGGCGTGCGGCGGTGACGCCCACGGTGAACCCCGAGAGGGGCCCGTGTTGCGTGCGCTCCGCTGGCTGCTGTTCCTCGTGCATGGCTCTCGTCCCGAACGTAGTCGTACCCGCAGTCGTACATGGAATGACCCGGTGCCTACATGTCGAACGAGCCTGTCAACGGCGCGTGACAGGCTCGGTTCGGCTTTATGTCGGCGGTGTTACGTCACACCTCGGCATAGCTGAGCTGCGACTTCGCCTCCGATGCGGAAGCTTTGGCCCGAGCCTGGGCGGTAGGGCGGCGAAGGTATACGGCCCAGGTGGCCGCGAAGCAGAGGCCGTAGAAGACGAGGAAGGCGACGAACGCGCCGGTCCCGGAGCCGGAGGAGAGGAACGACTGGCGGAAGGCGAGGTTGATGCCGACCCCGCCGAGCGCGCCCACGGCCCCGATGAGCCCCATGGAGGCCCCGGAGAGCCGACGCCCGTAGGCGGCGGCCTCGTCCCCTTCGAGTCCCTTCGCGAGGGCCTTGGTCTGGAAGATGCCGGGGATCATCTTGTACGTCGACCCGTTGCCGAGCCCGCTGAGCACGAACAGCACGACGAACACGGTGACGAACAGCGGCAGCGACTTCTCCATGCTGGCGACGACCAGGATCGCGGTCGCGGCGGCCATGGCGACGAAGTTCCACAGGGTGATCTTCGCGCCGCCGTACCGGTCGGCGAGCCAGCCGCCGACGGGGCGGATGAGCGAGCCGAGCAGCGGGCCGATGAAGGTGAGATACGCGGCCTGCAACGGCGTACGGCCGAACTGGACCTGAAGCACCTGCCCGAACGCGAACGCGTACCCGATGAACGACCCGAACGTGCCGATGTACAGGAACGCCATGATCCAGGTGTGCCAGTCGCGCGCGGCGTCCTTGGCGGCGCCGGTGTCGTTCTTGACGGAGGTGAGGTTGTCCATGAAGAGGGCGGCGAGGACGGCGGCGACGAGGATGAGCGGGATGTAGATCCCGAGCAGCACACGCGGCCCGCCGCTCGCGCCGATGATCGCGAGGGCGACGAGCTGGATGACGGGGACGCCGATGTTGCCCCCGCCCGCATTCAGCCCGAGCGCCCAGCCCTTCTTCCTCAGCGGGAAGAAGGCGTTGATGTTGGTCATGGAGGAGGCGAAGTTGCCGCCGCCTATGCCGGCCAGCAGGCCGATCCAGAGGAAGGTGTCGAAGGACGTGCCCGGCTTCATCACGACGAACGCGGCGATGGTGGGGATGAGCAGCAGACTCGCCGAGACGATCGTCCAGTTCCGTCCGCCGAAGACGGCGACCGCGAAGGTGTACGGCACCCGGACGACCGCGCCGACGAGCGTGACCATCGACGTCAGCAGGAACTTGTCGGCCGGGGTCAGCCCGTACTCCGGGCCCATGAAGAGCACCAGTACGGACCACAGGGTCCAGATCGAGAAGCCGATGTGCTCGGAGAGCACGGAGAACACGAGGTTGCGACGGGCGACCTTCTCACCGGTCTCCCGCCAGAAGGTCTCGTCCTCCGGGTCCCAGTGCTCGATCCACTTGCCAGTGGCTGTCATGACGCCTCCACGGTGCACTACGGGGTAACGAGCGGTGATGCATCCCGAAGGTAGGCAGGGGGCGTTTCCGCGCTGTGGCTGTGAGTGACCGGAAGGGAACGTTGCTCTCACGGGCGGAAGGGGGTCACGGTGAGGAAGGGCGGGCGGACAGGTCGTGGGCGACCGTCGCGAACGGTTCCTCAGGCGGTGGTGTCGACAAGGACGGCGTCCTGGGTGGGCTGGTCGCACCCGCAACGAGAGGCTGCGACCAGCCCTTTCGCGCCGGGCCTCAGAGAGGCATCGTCAACTGGTGGGTGCTCTGTTCGTCACCGCAGGTCAGCATCAGGGTGAGGGTCAGGGACCGGGCTTCGGGAGCGGGGCCGGGTTCGAGGCTGAGTGAGCCTTCGGTGAACCCGCCGTCCGGGTCGGTCCCGAACGCGCCTCCGCCGTCCAGGTATTCACGCCCGAGGTCGTCGACTCCCTCGACGGAGAAGAAGATCGGCGGCCCCACCGCATCAAGTGATCCATCCGGATTGTCCCGCCACCGTTCGGGCAGGGCCGGTGTGATGCGGTACGCGAGTTCGACCCGTTCCGCGGTCGCGGTGAAGCGACGGACCGCCAGTTCATGTCGGCCGTTCAGGACGGAGAAGCTCTGGGCGGTGCCGCCCGTGCCCTTGCGTTTGCCTTTTCCCATCGTGTGCTCCCGTCGGCCCCTGGCTCAGCTCGAACCCTTGGGGGGCACCGCGCAGGTGATGTATCGCGTGGCACCGGCCCTGGGGTTGCTGTTGCTCTTGATGAGCCAGTAGAACGTGATCTTGTTCTTCGTCCTGATCGTGTACTTCGTACTGCTGCCCTTGCGGTTGTACTTGTTCATGCTGCCGTGGAAGTCGTACGTACTCCCCTTGGAGTGCGGGCCGTAGGGCGGGTTGATGGCGTGGTTGTTCACCCAGGCGTTGGGCATGGTCACGGTCACGGCCGCGCCCAGGTTGGCACGTGCCGTGGCGGTCAGCTTGAAGCTCCAGCGGACGGTGCCGGCAGGTGTGCGGTCCCAGTCGACGTTGGCGACGCTGTGTTTCCAGACGCCCGTGCACTTCTTGTCGGCGGTCGTGCGCGCGTTGATCTCGGCCGCACGGCGCGTCACCCGCGCGTAGGTGGCCGCGGTGCTCTCACCGGCCGGTATGGAGATCAACTCCCCGACGTTGTCGCCGGATTCGGCGCGGTGTGCGGAGTCGGTTCTGTGCGCGGAGTCCGCGCCGGCCGGCGTCGCCCCGGCAATCATCAGCGAGGCGCTGACTGTGGAGCAGAGAAGAAGTGCTCCGCGTTTCGTGTCGAGCATGCGCTCTGCCTTCCCCCGTTGGTCCTTGAGCCCGGAACAGGACTCAAGATCAGTACTTGTTGCCGTACGGGAGGAGGCTCTCGGGGGCGCGGCAGGTTCCGGAACGAACGTCAGGGAAGCGCTAAGAGTGACCGGTGATGCGACATCTCCAGCGTCCACCGCCACGCCGTGCGGGCGCATGTGCGGGCGGAATCGGAGGCCGGACCGGTGCCGAGTCCCGCCAGGCTTCGGCCGTACTTCACTTGTCAGCCGCCGCAACGGCCGCGCACTTCGAACCACAACAGCTTCCCGGCACCCCGGTCCATCAGCCCACCGTCCCCGATGGGCCAGCCGCCCCAGGAGGTGGCGTACGCCTGGATGAGGTGGAGTCCGCGGCCGTTGTCGGCGTCGGGCGGGGCGGGCGGGAGTTGTTCAGCGGGCCGTTTGTCGAAGGGGGCGGGGATGTGAGGGTTCGAGTCCCAGACGCCGACGCGGAGGCGCCCGTCGCCGAGGGCGGTGAGCCGTAGGGACGCGGGGCCGTGGATGTGCCGGTAGGCGTTGGTGACGAGTTCGGACGTCAACAGCTCGACCACGTCCAGGACTTCGGGCATTCCGTGCCCGTGGAGGGCGGCCCGTACGGTCATACGTGCGACGCGTGCGGCTCGGGGGTCGTGCGGTAGGCGAAGGGCGTACACCCAGGTGGCGGGCGGGGATACGGTGACCATGAAGGCTCCGGGAGGGGGTGGATGGACTCGACTGACTCGACTCGGGTTCGCTCAACGGCCGCGCCGGGCGGTGGCTGTGTCGCGGGTGCGGTGCGCTTCCGGCTTATGGGCGGGGGCGGTTGGGCTGCGGTACGGGCTCTACGGTAGGACCGCATGGGAGATAAATCTCCCGAACTTGAGAGATGTACCTGTAATTACCTCGTGTGAGGTACACGAGCGCCGCGACGCGGCTCGAAGAGGAGGTGCTGTGCCGCCCACCAACAACCCCACCCTGCGCCAACGCCGACTCGGTACCGAGCTGCGCAAACTCCGCGAGCGCGCCGGGCTGAACGTCACGCAGGCCGCTGCCCGCCTGGGCGTCAATCAGGGGCGGGTAAGCATGATCGAGACCGGCCGCAGCGCGCTCAGCGCCGACCGCGTCCGCAGCATGACGCGCTCGTACGACTGCTTCGACGACCAACTGATCGACGCGCTGGCGGAGATGACGGGCAAGCGTTCACACGGCTGGTGGGAGGAGTACCGCGACAACCTGCCCGCCGGCCTCATCGATCTCGCCGAACTGGAGCACCACGCAACGGCGTTGCGCGTGGGACTGGTTGTCCACATCCCCGCCCTGCTGCAGACCACCGATCACGCCCGGGCCCTCTCCAAAGAGGCGGTGCCGCCTCTGCGGCAGTACGAGATTGAGCACCGGGTGAGCCTTCGCATCAAACGACAGGGCATCCTGTACCGCGAAACCCCGCCCCCTTACACGGCCGTGATCCACGAGGCCGCGCTGCACATGGGATACGGCGGCCCCGCCACGGTCCGCGGCCAACTCCAACACCTTCTGGAAATGAGCGAACTGGGCCACGTCACCGTGCGGATCATCCCGTTCGGGAAAGGCTCCTTCCCCGGCACAGGGCAACCCATCGACTACCTCATGGGTGCGGTCCCTCAACTCGACACCGTCCAGCTGGACGCCCACCACGGGTGCGAATTCCTCGACGCCGCTTCGCAGTTGGACAAGTACCGGCACGTCATCGACCGGATGGAGGAGAACGCCCTGAAGCCCGAAGCGTCTCGCGATCTCATCCACCGCATCAGCCAAGACACCTGAAGGGGTCGAACCATGGCCAACTATGTCTGGCAGAAGTCCACTTACAGCCCCGACGCCTCCAACTGCGTCTACGTCGCCGTCGCCCCCGCCGATGTCATCCGCCTCCGCGAAAGCGACACCCCCGACACCATCCTCACCACGACGACGGACGGCCTACGACACCTCATCCGCACCCTCAAGTCCGCCGACCCGCGTTCCGCCTAAGGCTGCTCAGCGGACGACCGTAAGACGACCAGGAGATGTCATGAGCTGCGGGGCACGGTACTCCAGCTCGACCACCTGCCCATCGCGAACCTCGACGGTCGTAGTGGCCTCGCAGCAGCGGGCCTTGAACAGGTAGCGGAAATAGACATCGACCCGATGCGAGCCAGGAGCCAGCGGTACGAAGCGGCTGCTCCACGCACCCTTCTGGGCCTGGCCGTCGACCTCGACCGTCAGGGCCGTGAAGCGGAGAAAGAACTGCATCGGGTTATGACGCCCCTGAAGGGAAAAGCCCGTTCGCGTGGACAAGTCGCACCTTCCTGAACCGACAGACCGTACGGAGTGGAGACCATCGGAGGTCGGAACCACCGTAACCCTCGTCGAGGTCGAGACCCCTGCCCTCAGCATCCCAGCCGTACGACCCCGAGTCCTCCGTGGAACTACGCATCCACACCGGACCCCGAGCGGCGATAGGTACCCGGAACGCTCATGGACTGCCTGGTACGGGGAGCGGTGTGAATCATCAGCAAGTGCTGGACAAGCTGGCCGCAAGGGGGCATGTCCGGGCGCTGGATGAGGAACTGGCGCGCTGGGTGCACTGGCAGATGCTCGCCCCGCCGGCCACGCACGAGGAACTCACCCGCCAGGTGATCTCACCCGTGCTCACCCGTTGACGTTGCCTGCTCGACCGCGCCGGTCGCCGTCCCCGGCTCCGTCCCCGTCTAAGAAGACGCCACCTTCCGCCGACCCCGGCCCCGCACAACCCCGTTGGGCCACAGCCTCGGACTCCGCTTGGCGGCAATGTCCTCGATCCACCCGAACGCAAGAATCGCCACCGCGATGAGCGGCCAGATCAACAGGAACATCAGGAACGTGTCCGCCTTGTCGAGCAGGGCTGTCGCGCTGTCGCTCTCCATGAACGGCAGGTTGTACAGCTGGTCGATGATCGGGACCGTGGCCATGATGAGGAGGTTGTGCCACAAGTAGATCGTGACGGCACGGTTGTTGGACAGCGTCACCAGCTTGTCCCAGCGAGCCAACCGCCCCGGCAACTGCTGCCAGGACGGCGCGTACTGGAGCAGGATCACCACGATGCCGAAGGACCAGGTCGCCTGCGCGAGCGGGATGTCGTTCAAGTCCCAGCCGTCCGGGCCCAGATGACCCGACGCCCACCACAACCCGAAGCCCATGATCACGGTCGCGCCCGACACCGCGAGGTAGCGCGGGATCTTCTTCAGTACACCCTCGTGGTGCGCGAAGCCCAGGACCCAACAGCCCCCGTACACCGCGAAGTCCGACACCGCGTTGCCCGTCTCACCGGGAATGGTCACCAGGCCCGTGCCCACAACTGCCGTCAGCGCCAAGGGAGCCAGCAGCGTCGCCCAGGGGACCCTCCGGAACGCCCACAGCAGCAACGGCGACGCGATCACGAACCACAGATACGCCCGCAAGTACCACAACGGGCCCGCCGCCTGATCCGCCCACGTGCTCTCCAACAGGCCCGACTCCGAGCCCAGATGCTCGGGATAGGGCGGCGCACCGAACGGCACGAGGTAGTCGAAGATCTTCGCCGCGCCCCACCAAGTGCCGCCCAGGTCAGGGTCCTTGAGCGGGTTCCAGCCCATCCCGAACATCATCACCAGCACCACCGCGCCGAACGCCCACAGCGGGGGCAGAAGTCGCCGTAGCCGACCCTTGATCACGCCCAGCGCGGGACGGTTCAGGGAGCGGGCCATCAGCGAACCCGCCAGCGCGAACATCACGCCCATGGAAGGGAACAGGACCGACAGCCACGCCCAGCCGAAGAGGTGGTAGATGACCACCCGGACGAGGGCGATCGAGCGGAGGAGGTCGAGGTAGCGGTCCCGGCCGCCACCCCCAGCCCCCTTGGCCTTTGTCGGTTCCGGTGCCAACTCCGGTTCCTGCTGGCGCTGTTGGGGAATCCCGTACGCCGGTGTCGATTCCGGATCCGGGTTCGTGCCCGTACCCGCCGTGTATCCGTGCGTCATGCCACAGTCCTCCGGTCACTCCTGCTGCCGCCACCGCCGCGCGCCCCCGGCACCGCACCTCCCGGCGCCCCCACGACCCCCGTCCGCCGCAGCTTCTGCCAGCGCAGGCGGCCTCCGGTGAGCGCGGTGATCCAGGACTGGAGCAGTACGACGTACATGAGTTGGCGGTAGAGGATCTGTTGCAGGGGCAGGGAGACGAGGTGGGTCATGCGTTCGCGGTCGAGGCGGAAGGCGTAGGCCGCGCAGAACGCCTGGATCGCCAACACGCCCAGCCAGGCCAGGAATGTCTTCTCCGTCGGGCCGAACACCAGGCCGTAGAGCAGGAACACGTCGATCAGCGGGGCCAGGATGGGGGCGATGACCATGAAGAGGGCCACCAGGGGGAGGCCCACTCGCCCGAAGCGGCCGGACGGGCCGCGGTCCAGGAGTGCGCCCCGGTGCTTCCAGATCGCCTGCATCGTGCCGTAGGACCAGCGGTAGCGCTGGGACCACAACTGCTGGACCGTCTCCGGGGCTTCCGTCCACGCCCGCGCCTTCTCGGCGTAGACGACGCGCCAGCCGTCGCGGTGCATCGCCATCGTGATGTCGGTGTCCTCGGCGAGCGTGTCGTCGCTCATGCCGCCGACCCGCTCCAGCGCGCTTCTCCTGAAGGCCCCCACGGCGCCCGGGATCGTCGGCATGCAGCGGAGGATGTCGTACATACGGCGGTCGAGGTTGAAGCCCATCACGTACTCGATGTGCTGCCAGGCGCCGATGAGGGAGTCCCGGTTGCCGACCTTCGCGTTGCCCGCGACGGCGCCGACGCGCGGGTCGCCGAAGGGCTGGACCAACTCCCGTACGGTGGCCGGTTCGAAGACCGTGTCGCCGTCCATCATGACGATGAGGTCGTGACTGGCGTTCGCCAGACCGCGGTTGAGGGCGGCCGGTTTGCCGGCGTTGACCTGGCGTACGACGCGGACGTTCGGCAGGAACAGCGCCTCCACGATTCTCGCCGTACCGTCCGCCGAGCCGTCGTCGACGACGATCACCTCGACCGGATGCTCGCTCGCCATGAGTGAACGGACCGTGTTCTCAATGCACTTGGCCTCGTTGTACGCCGGGACGAGGACCGTTACCGGTTCGGTGACCGGTGGGCCCCAGGCGAAGTTCTTGCGGCGCACCCGGCGGGTGTGGATGGCGGAGAGGAGGAGCATCAGGCCGAAGCGGGCGATGACCAGCGAGCCGGTGATCGCCAGGCCCACCACCAGGACGTCCATGATGCTGTCCGAGGCCCGGACCAGGAAGATCCACGCCTTGCCCTTCCACAGGTTGACGCCGGTCACCGGGGTGAGCGCGCTGCGCGCGCCGAGCGCCTCGGTGAGGTTGTCGAACTGGTAGCCCTTGCCCTGCATCTCCGGCAGGAACTTGTCCAGCGCCTCGACCGTCTGGTGGCGGTCGCCTCCCGAGTCGTGCATCAGGACGATCGCGCCCTTGCCGCCGCGCGGGGTCGCATTGCTGATGATCTTCGCGACGCCGGGCTTCTGCCAGTCCTCGCTGTCCGTGTTGTTGACGGCGGTGATGTAGCCGCGGGTGCCGATGTACTGGGTCACCGGCCAGGACAGGTTGTCCATCGCGTCGGCGGACGACGAGTACGGCGGGCGGAAGAGCGAGGTACGGATGCCCGCGGCGCCGGTGATCGCGAGCTGGGTCTGGGACAGCTCCCAGTCGATGCGCTTCTTGGACTGGAAGGAGAGGTCGGGGTGGCTGAAGGTGTGCACGCCGACCTCGTTGCCCTCCGCCACGATGCGTTTGACCAGCTCCGGGTAGCGCGAGGTCATGGTGCCGGTGACGAAGAAGACGGCGTGCGCGTGGTGCTTCTTGAGCACGTCCAGGACCTTGGGCGTCCAGGTCGGGTCGGGGCCGTCGTCGAAGGTCAGCACGATGTCGTGGTCCGGCACGTCCAGGCTGGTCGTACGGCCGCTGCGGGTGTCGATGACCGGGCCGCCGTCGAGGATCTTGTCCGGCACCTTGTTCGTCGCCGCCTCGGGGCGGATGCGGTGGTCGGCGAGGATCTCGCTGTGCACATAGCCGCGCAGCATCAGCATCGCCAGCAGCGCGACGAGGAGCAGCATCGGCAGCAGGAACCGCATGGACAGCCGACGGCGCCGGGGATCGCGCGGGGCGCGACGCGCGGCGCGCGGGGCGGCGACACCGGGCTCGTCGCCCTTCCGGACGCCGGGCTCGCCCCCGTTGCGGACGCGGGGCCCAACTCCCTTCGCAGCAGTTGGAGTTAACGGACTCGCTGAATTTGCCGGAGTTTCCGGAGTTGCTCCGTGACGGCCGCCCGGGGCCTGGTTCGTGGCCCTGGGTCGGCGGTTGTGCGATGCCATCAGAGGATGTGCTCCGGAGTCTTGGACGGTGCCGGCGCCGGTTCCGAAGGAGCGGCCGGCCCCTGTGCCACGGGCGACGGGGTGCTCGGGGCGTCGGCCACCGTGCCGGTGCCCGTCGTCGCGCTCGGGGTCGGTGTCGGGTCGGACGGCGCACTCGTGGCCGTCGTCGGCGTCGGGGCGGGTGAGGACGAGACCGGCAGCGAAGGCTGTACGACCGGATTGCTCGCGCCGCCACTCGTCGGCGCCGCGGCGCTCTTGCTCGCGGACGCCCCGGGCGACGCGGACGCGCTCGTCTTGGCACCGGGCTTCGCGGACGCGCCGGTCGTGCCGCTCGCACTGGCGCCCGGCGACGGCGTCGTACCGTCGCTCGCCGTCGGAATGTTCCCCGGCGCCACACTGCCGCTGCCGGCGGACGGCCGACCGGAGTCGGACGGCGCCGGTGAGGTGTCGACCTTGCCCGCGGGCGCGTCGTCCTTCTGCCCCGGCACCGGAAGCCACGGCGCGTCCGAACTGCCGGAAAGCAACGTGATGACGATGACGACGGCGTACACCGCGCACGCGATGCCGACGGCCATGCCGAACCGCCGGTACCTACGGCTACGACGGCCGGACTCGTCGACGAAGACGGGCTTGTCGGAACCGTCGTTACTGGCACCGGTGCCGCTCTTGCCGTCGGCCGACCCCTGCTGAGCGGGCCCGTCGAGCTGCACGGTCACCTCGTCGGGGTCGGCCGCACCAACCCCCGTCCCCGCCCCTGCTTCCGCCGAGGCTCCCCAGGGATCGGCGAGGATTCCCGCGCCGATGGCGGACACGTCCTTCCCGGCGGGCGGCTCGGGCCACCCGGTCCGTATACGACGACCGTCCTTGGCCGTACGACGACTGTCCTTGCCCGCATGACGACCATCTGCGCCGCCATGCCGACCGTCCGAGCCGATATTTCGACCGACCTTGGCGGCATGCCGGCCGCCCTCCAGGATTTCTGGTCCTCTGGTCCCTCTGGTTTCTCCGGCTGTTCCGGTCGCTTCAGTGTCCGGGAACGCCTCCTCGGCCTCTCCGCCTAGGACCGGTACTTCTCTGGTCGCGGATGCAGCTTGGGGCCATTCCGGTTGGGCGTCTTCTCGCCACTTTTCCATGCGCACGCACATCCCCCCACGGGACTGTTCCGGGTGCGCCAACGACCCTGAGCACACGCCGCCGAACCGGGCCCCCACCCGGTCCTCGCGCCCCCCTTACCACACCGTGCTCAGGCCCTGAAGGTAGCGCACAGGGAGCACTTCATGTGGCGTGATGCGTCATTTTCCCCTTTTTAGCATGTCCACGTCGATGGCCGGAATCCATCCGTTCACCGGCCGCCGCAGCCATCCGTCGGCGGTGCCGATCTCCACCGCAGCACGTCGAAGCGCATCGAATCCGGGGTGCACCAGCCCCTTTCGCCACACGAGCGACACGGCGGACAACGGCACCGGGTCCACCAGTGGCCGCAACACCGTCCGGGCCATGGCCGGAAAATCCACCACGGCGAGAATCGGGGTCCCCGTCTTCGCCATGACCCGTTCGAACTCCTCTTCGCCCACGGCCATGGGTGCGGGGGCGGCAATCTCGATGTCACGCCCCTCGAACAATCGACGCGCGAGATCCGTCCACTCCGGAGTACGCGGATTCCCGGCCCCGGCGTACACGGCCTCCCCCGCGAGCGCGTCCACCGGCACCTCCGCGAGCGCCGCCAGCCGATGCCCCTCGGGCAGCACGACCGCCATCGGCTCGTACCGCACGAGTTGATGATCGAGCCCGGCGCGCAGTCCCGGCTCCAGCCCGGCGAACCGCCCGAACGACACATCGAGCCGCCCCGCCATCAACTCCCTTGCCGCGCCCGCCAGTCCACTCTCATAGCGGGCCATCAGCTCCTGCTCCGGGGCGAGTTCACGGGCCCGGTGCAGCACACGGCGCCCGGTGAGGAGGCCCGGCGAGTTCAGATCGACGAGCAGCGGCCGGAGCTGGACCTCCCGAAACGCGGCGAGCAACTCCTCCTGCGCCCCGAGCACCCGCCGCGCATACGGCACCAGCCGCTCACCGTCCGCCGTCAGGGTCACCTGCCGAGTGGTCCGCACGAACAACTCTGCCCCCAACTCCCGCTCCAGCCGCCGCACATCACGACTGAGCGCCTGCTGGGCGACGTACAGGCGGGCGGCGGCGCGGGTGAAGTGCAGCTCCTCGGCCACGACGAGAAAGGCACGGAGGAGTCGGGGGTCCACGTGGGCAGGCATCCGGGGTGTCGAGGGCATCCGGCGAACTTACAACGCAGGTGCGTGAATCGACGCGGACCAGGTGTTGGACCCGGTGATCCATTGCGGGCGACGGTTGCCCCATGCCACGTCGTACGCCCCAACAGCCCATCTACCGCCGCCTGTTCACCCTCCCCGGCACCCGAGCCTTCACCGCCGGAAACCTCATCGCCCGCCTCCCCGCAGGCATGTTCAGCGTGAGCGCGGTGGTGATGATCGCCGGTACGCGAGGTTCGTACGCCCTCGCCGGCGCGGTGACGGCGACGGGTTTGGCGGCGACCGCGCTGGCCGCCCCCTGGATCGCCCGGCTCATCGACAGACACGGCCAGGCCCGAACAGCCGTACCGGCGACGGCAGTTGCGGCACTCGGCTCCCTCACCCTCCTCCTCTGCGTGCACTACGGCGCCCCCGACTGGACCCTGTTCGCCGCCTACGCGGCCACCGCGACGACCCCGAACACCGGCGGCATGTCCCGCGCCCGCTGGGCCCATCTCCTCGCCGACGCCCCCGAGTCCCTGCACACGGCGAACTCCTTCGAGCAGGCGGCCGACGAACTCTGCTTCATGCTGGGCCCGGCACTCGCGGCCTTCCTGTGCGGCACGTTCTTCCCGGAGGCGGGCACGCTGACCGGAGCGGTCCTCCTTCTGACCGGCACCCTGATCTACACGTCACAACGCGAGACGGAACCCCCGCCGAGCCCGACCCCGAAGGGCGGTTCCCCGCTCCGCACCCCCGGCATCCCACCCCTGATCGCCGGGTTCGTGGCGACGGGCGCGGTGTTCGGTTCGATGGAGGTCGTCACGCTGGCGTACGCCGACGTGGCCGGCCAACATGCGGCGGGCGGCGGGGTGTTGGCGCTCCAGGCGGCCGGTTCCTGCGCGGCGGGCCTGCTGTACGGCAGGCGGAAACCGACGGGGCCGCCGGAACACCGCCTGCGCCGCTGCCTGTTGGCGATGAACGCCCTGATGTCCCTGCCGCTGCTGGCAGCGAGCACGCTGGGCTCGCTCCCCGCGCTGGGGACGGCCTTGCTGCTGGCCGGCATGGCAACGGCCCCGACGATGATCACCGCGATGACACTCGTCCAACACCGCACTCCCGAGGGGAGGTTGAACGAAGGCATGAGCCTGGCGGTGACGGGCCTGCTGCTGGGGATCGCGTGCGGTTCGGCGACAGGCGGCTGGGTGACGGAGCACGCGTCACCGACGGCGGGCTTCACGGTACCCATGGCGGCAGCGACGGCGGCAACGGCAACAGCGCTGCTGACCGTGCGTCGTAGGGCTATCCCGCCGTGTGCCGCAGTCCGACCAGGACCACATCCGTGATCCTTTCCGCCTCGGCGCGGGTGAGGGGGTGCAGGCCGCGGCAGACCCTTGTCGTACGAACGTTCTTATGGTGCGATGAGGTAGGTAGCCGCAGGGTGCCGATCGCGGGGGGCCTGAGCCGATGAGTGCCGTATCGCGGCGAACCGAGCCGCAACGACGAGACCGCATCCTGGCCGTGACGCTGGACATCATCGAGGAGCGGGGGCTGGCCGGCGCGACGTACCGCACCATCGCCGCGGCAGCCGACGTGCCTCTCGGGTCGATGACCTACCACTTCCCGAACCGGGACGATCTGATCTTCATCGCTTTCGAGCGCTTCGCGAACGATCTCTTCTCACCGCTCGACGAGTCCATGGGAGAACTCGAACCCGGCGAGGACCCTCGTGAGCGCCTCGTCCGGATGATCGTCACGGACTCCCGCGACCGCAGGCGCGACATGGTCCTGCTGGCCGAGTTGTACGTTCTGGCGATCCGCGACGAGCGCTACGCCGAACTGATGCGGCAGTGGATGCGACGTGCCAAGGACGCCATCTCCCGCCACATCCACGGCGTCAGCGGTCACGTCATCGACGCCGTGCAGGAAGGCATCGGCCTGCAACGGTACTTCCTGCCACAGGAGTTCACCGAGGACGTCGTCCGCCGCACCCTCCACGACCTCATCCCGCAGGAGGAAACGACATGACCATCACCCGTAACGTGCCCGGCCTGCCCTTCGCCCTCTCGCCGTCGTCCGGCGAGGCGTGGACCACCGACGACGCGACCGCCACGCTGACCGCCACGGCGGCCGCTCACAGCGACATCTTCATCGACCCGGGAGCGGACTCTCAGCTCAACGCCGAGTCCATGCTCAACGCCGCGACCCTGCTCGGCGTCCCCCCGGAGGGTGACTTCCAGTTCAGCGCACGCGTCACCGTCGACTTCGAGTCCACCTTCGACGCCGGCGTACTGCTCTTGTGGATCGATGACCGCAACTGGGGCAAGCTCTGCTTCGAATTCTCTCCCGACCGCGAGCCCATGATCGTCTCCGTGGTCGCCCGCGGCGTCGCGGACGACGCCAACGCCTTCGTCGTCGACGGCCGGACGGTGTGGCTGCGCGTCTCCCGAATCGATCACGCCTTCGCCTACCACGCGTCCCTCGACGGCAAGACCTGGCGGATGATCCGCTTCTTCACCCTCGACGACACCTCCACACCCGCCTCCATCGGCTTCGAGGCACAGTCGCCGACCGGTGACGGCTGTGCGGTCACCTTCGACGACATCCACTTCACCCGCGAGCGTCTGCACGAACTGCGCGACGGCTCGTGAGCAGCGGGCGATACGCCTAGCTCACCTGCCCTCTCAGCACACGATCGAGCGCTGCCCGGCCCGCGGGTCCCCAGGCCGGCTTGCCGCCGGGAAGGCCCCGGTCTCCGTTCTGGCCCATCAGCATGAGAAACAAGCTCTTCAGTGCGGCCAGCCCGCGGGCGCGCCGGATCGTCCCCTCGTCCGCCTGCGCGTAGGCGTCGAAGAAGCGTGAGGTGGCACCCGCGGGAAGGATGACCCATGCGGCGGCGAGGTCCCACGCCGGATCGCCGGCGAACACGGCATCGAAGTCGATCACGCCCGAGAGCGTCCCGTCCGAGACGACGACGTTCGCGGGATGCAGGTCGCCGTGCACCCACAGCGGCGGGCCCTCCCACTCGGGCGCCGCGACGGCGTCGTCCCAGACGGCTCGGACCTCGTCGGCAAGGTCGTCGGGGACGACGGCACGGAAGAAGTGGTCGAAGCCGTCCGTGCACTTCTTTGGGTGGTCGCCGCGGTCCTCACTGACCGGCGCGTCTTCGGGCGCCTCCACATGGAGCGCGGTGAGGAAGGCCGCCAGTGTGTCGGCCGCGTGGTCGCCGCGGCTGATGGAGGTGTGGTCCAGTGGCTCGCCGGGGACCCACGTCATGATGGCCCAGGGCTTCGGGAAGCGCGTGGACGGTTCGCCGATCCGTACGGGGTTGGGGACCGGGAGCGGTAGCCGCGGGGCCAGGACGGGCAGCCACCGGCACTCCTTGCGCAGGAGGTCCGGGGCACCTTCTGTACGCGGCATGCGCACAGCCAACTCGTCCCCGAGGCGCCACATTTGGTTGCCCCACCCACCCACCACCTCGCGAATGTCCAGCCCCGCGAGGTCCGGATGCTGATCCCGCAGCAGGTCACGGACCAGGTCCGCGGTTATCTCGATCTCGGCGTCGCTCATACGACGCCACGGTACCGGTGGCCGACGGGGGCACCTCGACGACGAGATCCCGGTGCGCGTAGGCCACGAAGAGGTTGCAGGGCCACGTCGTCGCCGAGTCGCCGCCTCGCCGGCACCGGCATCCCGGCGCCGGAGTCGATACCGGTGACGACTCCTTTCATCGAATCGCTTGCGCCAATCTCCGCCTAACCCATTGACGCACCAGCACCCCCTGCATACCTTCCTCCATCGAAGCGCTTCGACACCCATCCGACTCCCCCGGAGGCCCTGGATGTTGACGACAAGAAGGCAAGCGATGGTGGCCGCGGCGATCCTGACAGGGTCGCTGCTCCTCTCCTCCTGCGGCGGCTCCGACAGCAACTCCTCGGACGGCAAGACCCTGAAGCTCTGGCACTACGAGGGCCCCGACAGCGCGATGGGCGTGGCCTGGAACGAGGCCATCAAGGAGTTCGAGGCCCAACACCCGGGCGTGAAGGTGAAGTTCGAGGAGAAGGGCTTCGAGCAGATCCAGAAGACGGCCCCGATGGTCCTCAACTCATCGGACGCCCCGGACATCATGGAGTACAACAAGGGCAACGCGACGGCAGGCCTGCTCTCGAAACAAGGCCTGCTCACCGACCTCACCTCCGAGGCGACGAAGCGCGGCTGGGACAAGAAGATCCCCGCGAGCGTCGGCACGACGGACATGTACGACGCCAACGGCGTGATGGGTTCCGGCAAGTGGTACGGCGTCACGGACTACGGCGAGTACACGATGGTCTACTACAACAAGGCCCTCTTCAAGAAGTACAAGATCGCCGAGCCGAAGACGTTCGACGAACTGACCACCGCACTGGGCGAGTTCAAGGCGAAGGGCATCACCCCGCTCGCCAACGCCGGCGCCGAGTACGTGGCCCAGCAGTACCTCTACCAACTCGCCCTCTCGAAGGCCGACCGCGCCTGGGTCGACAAGTACGAGCTGTACAAGGGCAAGACGGACTTCCACGACCCGGCCTGGACCTACGCGGCGACGACCTTCGCCGACTGGGTGAAGAAGGGCTACATCGCCAAGACCTCCAGCTCCACCAAGGCCGAGGACGCCGGAGTCTCCTGGATCCAGGGCAAGGCCCCGATCCTGTTCTCCGGCAGCTGGTGGTACGGCCGCTTCCAGACGGAGGCCAAGTTCGACTGGGACACGGCACTTTGGCCCGGCTCCAACCTCACCCTCGGCTCCGGCGGCAACATCTGGGTCGTCCCCAAGGGCGCCAAGAACAAGCAACTCGCCTACGACTTCATCGACATCACCCTGTCGAAGAAGATCCAGAACCTGATGGGAAACAAGGGCGGCATCCCGGTCGCGGCCGACACCTCCGCGATCACCGACCCCAAGTCCAAGGAACTCATCGCCAACTTCAACACCGTCTCCGCCCGCGACGGCCTCGCCTTCTACCCCGACTGGCCGGTCCCCGGCTTCTACGACGTCCTCGTCTCCGAGACCCAGAAGCTGATCACCAGCAGCGAGAAACCGGACGCCTACCTCAGCAACCTGCAGAAGGCGTACGACAAGGGTGTCCCGTCGACATGACGGTCACCGTCGAGAAGGGCGCGCGGGCCACCCGCAAGAACCGACACCCCGGCCCGCGCAACCCTCGTAGCCCCCACCCCCGCAACTCCTACGCGCTCTTTCTCGTCCCCGGCGCCCTCGCAGCCCTCGCCGTGATCGTCGTCCCCTTCCTGATGAACACGGCCGTGAGCTTCATGAGTTGGCAGGGCGTCGGCGACCCCAAGTGGACCGGGCTCGCCAACTACCGTGACCTGCTGGACGATTCGGAGTTCTGGGCGTCGTTCCGCCACAGCCTGTTCATGGTCGTGGCGATGGCGGCCGTACCGACGATCGTCGGACTCGTGCTGGCCGCCGCCCTGTTCGACTACATCGCCAAACACTTCGGCACCCGCATGGCCGCGATCCTCCGCGCCTGCTTCTACCTCCCCCAGGTACTCCCGATCGCGGTCGCCGGCATCGTCTGGAGCTGGATCCTCGCCCCCGACAACGGCTCCCTCAACGCCCTGTTGAAAGCAGTCGGGTTGAGCTCCTGGCAGCAGGACTGGCTGGGCGACCCGGACATCGCGCTCTACAGCGTCATGGGCGTCATGGTCTGGGTCCAACTCGGCTTCCCACTCGTGGTGTTCATGGCCGGACTGCAACGCGTCGACCCCCAGCTCTACGAGGCCGCCGAGCTGGACGGCGCCGGCTGGTGGCGCCGCTTCTGGCACATCACGCTGCCGCAGATCCGCCCGGAGATATACGTCGTCCTCACCTGGTGCACGATCGCCGCGCTCAAGGTGTTCGGCGCGGTGTACGTCCTCACGAAGGGCGGCCCGGGCGGCGCGACCGACGTCCCGTCCTACTTCTCCTTCACCACGTTCTTCGAGAAGACCCAGGTCGGCTACGGAGCCGCGATATCAACGGTGTTGACGGTGATCATCCTGGTCCTCTCCCTCGCCTTCCTGAAACTCCAGACCCGCGCGGAGGAAGGTGACCGCGCATGACGACCGCCCTGCGCCGCTACCCCGTACTGATCGCCCTGTGCCTCGCGGCCCTCTTCATGGTCGTGCCGTTCCTGATCGTCGTGGTCAACGCCGTGAAGTCACCGGCCGAGTACTCCGAACACGGCCCGCTCAGCCTCCCCAACGGCGTCTACCTGGACGGCCTCAAGGACTTCTGGCAGCGCGTCGACTACGGCCAGAAACTCTTCAACTCGGCCCTGATCAGCGGCTCGGTGGCCCTCCTCGCCGCCGCCCTCTCCGTCCTCAACGCGTACGCGATCGGCATCGGCCGTATCAAGGGCCGCACGTGGGTCCTGGCCTTCTTCGTCCTCGCCAACATGCTGCCGCAGGAGGCGCTGGTCTACCCGATCTACTACCTGAGCAAGCAAGTCGGCCTCTACGACACGAGGTTGAGCGTCATCATCGTCTTCACGGTGATCCAGGCGGCGTTCGGCACGTACCTCCTCTCGTCCGTGCTCGGCCAGTTCCCCCGCGAGATCCTCGAAGCGGCCCGGATCGACGGCGCCAACAAGTGGCAGGTGCTGTGGCGGATCGTGGTCCCGGTCAGCCGCCCCACCATCGGCGTCCTCCTGGTCTTCTTCTTCATCTGGACCTGGAACGAGTTCCTGCTGCCCCTGGTCATGCTGATCTCCAACGACAACCAGACCGTGTCGGTGGCCCTCGGCGTCCTCCAGGGCCAGCGCCTGATGGACGCCACGATGACCAACGCGGCTGCCCTGCTCGGTGTGTTGCCCGCCATCGTCTTCTTCCTCGTCTTCCAGCGGACCCTCACGCGCGGCATCGCCGTGGGTGCCGTCAAGTAGTAAGGGGACCCCCACATGAAGTTCACCGACGGCTACTGGCTGCTGCGCGAGGGCGTCACCGCCGCCCACCCGGTCGAGGTCCTCGATGTCACGGCCCCCGAGGGCGCGTTGGAGATCCACGCCCCGACCATGCCCATCCGCCACCGCGGCGACCTGCTGAAGGGACCGGTCGTGACGATCAGCGCCCACGCCCCGATGCCCGACGTCATCGGCGTCACCTTCACCCACTTCGCGGGCGAACAGCCACGCGGCCCCCAATTCGACGTGCAGAAGGAGGAGTTCGCGGTCCACACCTCCTACGACGACGAGCACGCGACCCTCACCTCCGGCGCGCTCTCGGTCAAGGTGGCCCGCACCGGCCCCTGGCACGTCGACTTCCTCGCCCACGGCCGCACCCTCACGAGCAGCGGCCCCAAGGGCATGGGCATCATGCGCGACGCGACCGGCGCCCACTATCTGCGCGAGCAGCTCGGGCTCCAAGTGGGCACCTCCGTCTACGGACTTGGCGAACGCTTCGGCCCGCTCGTCAAGAACGGCCAGGTCGTCGACATGTGGAACGCCGACGGCGGCACCGCCACCGAACAGGCCTACAAGAACATCCCCTTCTACCTGACCGACGCGGGCTACGGCGTCTTCGTCGACCACCCCGGCAAGGTCTCCTTCGAGGTCGGCTCGGAGGCGGTCTCCCGGGTCCAGTTCAGCGTGGAGAGCCAGCAGTTGACGTACTACGTCATCTACGGCCCGACCCCCAAGGACATCCTCCGCAAGTACTCCGCCCTCACCGGCCGCCCGGCGCTCCCGCCCGCCTGGTCGTTCGGCCTGTGGCTGTCGACGTCCTTCACCACCTCGTACGACGAGGAGACGGTGACATCGTTCATCGAGGGCATGCGGGAGCGCGAACTCCCGCTCTCCGTCTTCCACTTCGACTGTTTCTGGATGCGCGAGTTCAACTGGTGCGACTTCCAGTGGGATCCTCGCGTCTTCCCCGACCCGGAGGGCATGCTGGCGAGGCTGAAGGAACGCGGCCTGCACATCTCCGTCTGGATCAACCCGTACATCGCCCAACGCTCACCACTCTTCGCCGAGGGCAAGGCACTTGGGCACCTCCTCCGCCGACCGGACGGCAGCGTCTGGCAGTGGGACCTGTGGCAACCCGGCATGGCCCTGGTCGACTTCACCAGCCCGGCCGCCCGCGACTGGTACGCCGGAAAGCTGGAGGCGCTGCTCGCGCAGGGCGTCGACTGCTTCAAGACCGACTTCGGCGAGCGCGTCCCGGTCGACGTCGCCTACGCGGACGGCGGCGACCCCGAGCGGATGCACAACTACTACACCTACCTCTACAACCGCACGGTCTTCGACGTGCTGCGCAAACACCGGGGCGAGGGCGAGGCGGTCGTCTTCGCCCGC